>ULKL01024194.1_pt1 | contig 52631 bp, 86 predicted proteins | sample 1951161 | NCBI WGS metagenome assembly ULKL01 (sample SAMEA4835501, study PRJEB28245) | human gut metagenome | biome: gut microbiome; material: fecal sample | place: Denmark | collected 2008
ACCCCGACAATAATTAAACCGCTGATAATTAGATATTTACTAATTGTCAGCGGTTGTTTTTGTCTCTATATTCAAATGTTAAAGCCGTAAATTTATGCCGTATTATGCCGTATTATGCCGAAATTTGCCGAAAATCCGTGCAAAACACGTGCAATCCATCAAAATGTAGAACCGTGCAAAATCAGTGCAAATGGCAAAAATTAATCTGTACCTCGATGCAAGGGCGAAAAATAAATCTGGAAAATATTGTGTAAAGATTGTAATTCGGCACAATAATACATCTTCTATGATTCCGACATCTGTGTTTCTAAAAAAGGAGGAATGGCTGAATGGAGAGGTAATAAACACTCCTCTGGCTAAGAGATTGAATCAAGTTTTAAAATCGAAACTTGAATATCTTAGGATGCAAATCATCTTATTAAGTTCATTAAAGAATCTTGAAAAGATGACAGCCAAAGATATACGTGAACAAATAAATCCTCGCGAAGAAACAGAAGAAGAACGGCCACATTATATCAAAGAATATTTCAAGATATTCATTTCAAGGAAGACAAAAGATAGAACAAAAGAGGTTTACGAAGGCACAATAATTAAGATTGGCAATTATTGCGATATTGATAATTTATCATTTGAGGAGATTGATTACAAATGGTTAGTTGATTTCGATACTTGGATGCAGGCAAAAGGAAACTCAGTAAATACGCGCTCCATTCATTTGCGCAATCTTCGCGCCTTATTCAATGAGGCAATTCGCGAAGATTATGTAGCACAAGAATATTACCCATTCAGGAAATTCAGAATAAAATCTGAACAGACTGAAAAACGCTCTTTGACAATCAAGGAATTATTATCACTGATGAATTTTAAATGCGAAGATTATCAGCAAAAATATCTTGACATCTTCCTAATCTCATTTTATTGCGCAGGAATAAACATGGTTGATTTGCTTGATTTGCCGCATCCCAACGAAGAACAGAGAATAACATATCGAAGAAGCAAGACAGGAGTTCTTTGCAGTCTTAAAATCCCAAACGAAGCAATGAAGCTCATTCGCAAATATCGTGGAGAAAAGAAACTGCTTATCTTCGGAGAGACACATGAAGATAAAAGGTCGTTTGTTAGAACAATAAACAAGAATCTACAGAAGATAGGAAAGACAGACATTATTAATGTAAGAAACAGATATGGACGAGTGAAGAAAGAAAAAATATTCAAGCCTCTGTTTCCACATCTTACAACATATTGGGCAAGACATACATGGGCGACTATCGCCGCAGACATTGACATTCCAGATGCTGTTATAGATGCTGCTCTTGGCCACAAGCCACAATACCAAATCGCAGACATATATATAAGAAGGAATGAAAAGAAGGTTGACCAAGCAATCAAGAAAGTAATAGACTATATAAAAAAATCCACTGACAATTAATTTTGCCAGTGGATTTTTTTGTTTTATCCTACATGTTCTTCTGGGTCATCGTATTTAAGATTGAAGTCTGTCGCAATATGCTTTCTTATGTCATTTATCGCCAATCCGATAAAACCGAAAAGGCAAAATAAAAAGCCAGAAACAGCGCTCATTATTCCAGCCGCAACTTGCTGTTGCCCTAAAAAATCCTTGTAATAAGTTCCAATGTTATTTATTCCTATTATAGCAACAATAATTCCAACAATAAATGAAATTATGCCTATTGCAATAACAGCTTTGGACATGATGTCAAGATTGCGATAGCTGAAGGAAACGTCAATAAATTCAGATAGTGCTTTTTGTGAAATCATAATTGTTTAATTTAAAAATTTGTTCTTACTAAGCCAACAATACGATATATTTTAATCACATCGCTTTTTTCTATATTTATATCCTCCAACTGACTTTTTTGATTTGAAACCTTGCATTCATACTTATCGCCGCGCTCATAAACGTTTCTGAAAATAAATCCAATACTCTTTGTGTCTATTATATAAGGAGCGCCGCTTTCAATAACCGCATTCTCTTGCAGTGCTGATAACGCAATTAAATCCCCACGCATAAATTGAGGTTCCATTGATACCCTATCATTTCTAAAATAGAAATCAAAAGGTGGAAATTGATTAAACGCTCCCATGTATTCCAGATTCTGAACCTTTCCGCTTTTGACAAGCTCCAACACGTCAATGTTAGGAATCTTAGCAATACTCTCCGTAATGATTGGCTTTTGCTCACCGTTAGCGAAGAAGAAATTAGACAGTTTGTCAAAGTTATTGTCGTTGTTTTCAAATCCTTTATTAAGCATTTCCCCTTTTCCAGTTTTAAGCCATTCAATATTTAGCTCGGGAAAGTTTTGTGAAATATTGAACAACGCAGAAACACCGAAATCATCTTTGACAACAGATAAATAGCTGGTTGACAAACCTGCTTTAAGAAGGAATTGTCTTTGTGAAACTCCTTTGTAATTAATGAATTTAAGTAGTCTATCTTTCATAATGTTAAAAAATATTTATTCGTTAGATATTTGTATCTAATTATTTGGCATATATAATTATTATATGTATCTTTGCACATGTAACCAAGAGGGAAGATAACTTATCTGCCTAATGGTTGTGCAAAATTAAAAAGAAAAAATAGAATAGCAAAATATTATATATAAAAATGGTAAGAAAAAGTTTAATTCAAATACCATCGGAGATACGGAGGAAGGCAACAATCGAGAGGTATAATAAGATATATGCCTATTATATAAGAGAATTAAATCTTGGAACAAAGGCGTATGATGCAATTGTGATGACTGCTAACGCATTTAATGTAACGATAGCAACGGTTTATAAGGTAAAACGAGAAAAAGAGAAAGGAGCAAGCAATGAGGGTAGTAATGCCACAAATAGCAGATGATTCAAAATACACGGTGTGCCAAGCGTCTGAGGTTCTTGGAGTTCACAGAGACACTATTAGAAGATGGGTTAATAGCTGCCTTTTAAAGCCGAGATTCAGCAAGATAAACGGACGGAAGTTTTTTCTTGGCAAGGATTTAAAGAAGTTCTGGATGACACAATATTGAAAAATAGCTCATTCGATAGCAAAACCGAAATAGTCCGTTCTCGCATTTTCCAAATAAATCGTCTTCGGTTTTGATATTGCGTAAATCTCATAACTAAATTCTCATTGCAATTGTTATCGGATGAGCAAAGAGCTGAATGGTTACACCAAAAGGTTTGTGTTCTGGTGTTATGCTTGGTGTTGGCGGTTCGATTCCGCCACAGCTCACAAAGCGAAAAGTGTTCTTTGACATATTGGCAAAGGGGTACGGAAGCGAATTTATAAGTAGCAAGGCCCAAATCCCCGAATGAGTGGTATCACGTGATAGTAACTATCTATGTCGTGAAGTTGTAAACGGATGAGGCTCGGCATCATCCATACCACGTGAGCTACCACGAGAAGTTATGTAACTATCATGTAACTACCATGTAACTACATAATCAACTTCATATACTCCTCAGATATGCCGATAGCTGGCGCATTCACCTTTCGTTTGCGTTTGGACTTGGCGGCACAGGTGGTTCAAGTCCACCTATCTGAGCTAATTAAAACCTTGTTGTATGAATAAGATAAAGAGAATTGCTGAGATAAGAGAATTGCTGATGCAGGATGCAGAAGAGCAGTGTATCTGCCGCACACGCGGTTATCTCACTGCCAACTTCTACATGGAGATTGGCAAGAAGAATTACGAAGTTGAATTAATCGTTGATGAAGATTGGCAATGTAGCGATTGTTCCGTCTACAACATAGAAGAAGATGTGGAGGACGTGAAATTAAAAATCATAATCCTCAACGAATATTCAGAGCTATACGCCACACTCAAACGAGAGGCGTATGAAAAACTTGACAGAGAAGCGAAATTGTACGAGGAGCATGAACAATCGCTGATGTACGATTTCCTTTATTGATATAAGCTCGCTGCGGTTCTTTTCACGAGGTGCAAAGAGTTGCATCGCAAATGATAGAGTGCAATCTTGAAAGGGAGAATGAGAAGATTTCCGTTACGTAGCGAGCGCACGCAGGTGATTGAGACTGGGTCTCATTCTTTTGGAAGTTCCATAGTTGTTATGATTTGATTAAATAGAATATGTGAGATAAGAGGTTCGATTCCTCTCACCTGCACCAACCAATAAAAACATATTATGAAGAAGGAATACTATTTTGTTCTTTCAGTCTCTTGTAATAGAAGAAACATGAAAGAAAAGATACTTGCCGAGTACCTTAAAAGCTACAAGAATTGTCTTGTAGAGTTTGGCGAAGAATATACGATAGATGTTTTAATTGCCGACCTCAACCAACGACTCGATGAAATCAACGCATCGAATAAGCGGTGCATGGATATTCGTTTAAAGCGAGAAAACGGCATGTTTGGCGAAATAGTCTTTGAATTTAAAAGTGATGTAAGCAGTGATTATCAATCCGCTATAATGGTTCTCAGACCAGTAAGGCGATGGGTGGCAGGTTCAAGCAGTAATGGAAAATGTGACGCAGAATAAAAAACAAAAAACATGAAAGCATTTACAAATTACAGATATTACGTTCTATTTGCCGTTAGCTTTATGGCGACGATATTGTTTATCGCTATGCCAGACGATAGCTGGAGCACTCTGAGGTTTATTGCCTTTTTGGTGCTAACAAAAGCATCTGCATGCTTGCTTATCTACGTCACAATGGTTTTGATTTCTCATTGGAGCGATAAGCACGAAATACCAGAGATAGATTCGCTCATTAATGGAAATCTTTGACAACTACGTTTTTGCTATATATAAGAAAGATGTTTCTATCAATGTTTTACTTGTTGACGGTTGGCGACAATAGTCAGCAGGGCCGAGCGGTCGCAACGGATTGCGATAATTAGTTCTTCCGCTACTCTAATTTCATAATTCATACTAAGGTGGCCGTCCGTACTTGCAAGTATGGACGGCTTTTTAAATTCAAACACAATGAAAGATATTCAGTTATTCAATGATAGTTTTCAGAACTACAAATCATATCAGATACCAAAGGCGCAGCTCATTTTGACAGATGTGCCATACGTTCTCGGCAAGAATGCCTACGCTTCAAACCCCGTTTGGTATGTGGATGGAGACAACACCAAAGGAGAGAGAGCGACAAGGCAGGAAAGCAGTTCTTCTCATCTGACAGCGAATTTCGCCCGGCAGAGTTCATGCACTTCTGCTCCAAGATGCTAATAAAAGAGCCTAAAGGCAAGAATGTGGCACCATGTATGGTTTTGTTCTGTGCCTTTGAACAGCAGTTTGAGTTTATCGAATTGGGCAAGAAATACGGTTTGAAGCATTATATCAATCTCGTGTTCCGCAAGAACTTCTCAGCACAAGTCTTGAAAGCCAACATGAAGATAGTCGGTAATTGCGAGTACGGGCTTGTCCTTTATCGTGACAAGTTGCCAAAGTTCAACAATGACGGCAGCATGGTATTCAACTGCTTCGATTGGGGATATGACACCATAACTCCAAAGGTACACCCAACACAAAAGCCAGTGCCATTATTGGAGCGCATTATCAAGATTTTCACAGATAAGGGCGATGTGGTGATTGACCCGTGTGCAGGAAGTGGAACAACCTTACTTGCAGCAGCAAATATGAAGCGCAAGGCATACGGATTTGAGGTAAACAAGAAGTTCTGTGCTGATGCTGAGAAGAAGGTATTAAAACGTATTCAACATAACTTATTCGTATAATATAAAAGAAGTACAAGCATACAAATGTGAATATGGAAAAGAAATACAAATTTACCGAAGAGACAAGGATATATAATGGCAGGCTGTTACATCGCATTGTTGCCATTCGCGATTTCCTCAGTATCATAGCAGGCACAAAAGGCGGCTGGATAGAAAAGGAAGATAACTTATCTCACGAAGGAGATTGCTGGGTTAGAGATGAGGCGATAGTCTGTGACAAGGCATGCGTTTTTGATAATGCGAAAGTAGCTGGAAATGCGATTGTTGAAAAGTGCGGACACGTTTTTGGTGAAGCTTCTGTGAGTGTAAACGCAAGGATAACGGATTACGCGGCCATTTTTGGTTATGCACGAGTTTTTGGCGCTGCTTTGGTTGGCGAAAGAGCGAATGTCTGTGGTAATTCAATGATTGGCATGAATGCCGTTATTGAAGGCCATGCCATTGTTGAAGGCGGATGTATCTATGGAAAGACCGTTATTGAAGGTAATTCGCGTGTAACTGGCAAAGTTGTCATTGATGGTACGGCTTATATTTGCGGCAACGCTGTAATCGCCAAAAATGAAGACTTCATTGTTTTCAAAAACTGGTGGTCAAGCGGCCGTTATTTCACATGGACGAGAAGCAACGATAAATACAAGGTCGGTTGTTTTTATGGAACAGGTAAAGAACTGATTGAGGCAGCGTATAATCATGACGAAAAAAGAGGAAGAGAATATGAACGGATTGTTAACTATGTAAATTCAATCAAGAACGATGGAAAATAAAATGACATTACACGAAAAACTGAATCTGATTCAGACAAAGTTAGAAGCGCCGAAGGACTTGTATAACAAGTTTGGCAACTATCGTTATAGAAGTGCGGAAAGCATTTTGGCCGCGACAAAACCTTTTCTTCGCGAAATGGGTTTGACGCTTGTGACAGAATCGAAAATCAGCGAACATTTAAATCGCATCTATATAGAATGCACCGTTACCATTTCTGACGGAAAAACAAGTGAGAGTGCAAGCGGAATGGCACGCGAGGAAGAAACGAAAAAAGGTATGGATGGTTCGCAGATAACAGGTGCGGCAATGAGCTATGCCAAGAAATATGCGCTTGGTAATCTCTTTGCTATTGACGACACTAAAGATGCAGATACGACTGAATACGCGCAACAGGTACAAGCTGCACAACAGAGTACAACAGCAACGGTGAGCCAGGCCAAGCCAAAGCAAGTGAAACAGCAAGCGCCGCAGGGCGATGAGGAGCGTTTGATGTTGCTCTTGCAAGATATAAGCCATGCGAGAAGCAGAAAAACACTTACAACGATATGGAACGAGAATAAGGACTTGCAATCCAATCCGAGATTTAGTGAGGCCGTCCAAGAGGCATCTAAAAAATACCCGAAATGATAAAAGTTATTTGTTGTTCTCTCTTTTTGCTGGCCTTTGCGTTAGCGTTTATAGTTTTTCTCGAATATGCAAAATATATAGCCAATAAATATGAAGGCAATGAAGAAGATAAAACTGAATAAAAAATACCCGAAATGATAAGAATTGCATTTTGTATTATCGCCATGCTGGTTATGGTGGCGATGTTAACCGTTGTTGTATATGCACAACATATAGCCAATAAAGACGAGGACGATGAAGAAGATTAAACTGAATGACAGCGGAATCCTGTTTGATGCAGAGAGCCACACCTATTGCACCAAGGATGGAGAAGTACTGCACGGAATCACGGGAAGGCTCAAAGAACGAGCCTTCCCCGATGAATATAAAGATATTCCAGAAGATGTGTTACAACGTGCCGCGACAAGAGGCACGAGGATTCACAATATACTTGAATTGTATGATGAAGTAGGATTGATAACGGACGAATGCCAAGAGCTTCAGAACTACATGAAGGCACAGACGGAATTTCCTTTCCTTGCCAACCATCTGCAAAGCGAATATCTTATCACGGATAACAAACAATATGCTTCCGCGATTGACAAAGTCTACGTGGAAAATGATGGCGTTATCCTCGGTGACGTGAAGACTACCTACCATCTTAATGAGGAATATGTAAGTTGGCAGCTATCTATCTATGCTTATTTCTTTAACCTTATCAATCCAGATGTAGAGGTCAAAAAACTCTATGCTCTTTGGTTTAGGGAAGACAAATATAAGGTCGTTGAAGTAGAGCGAAAATCTATTGAAGATGTCAAGAAGTTGCTTTATACGGAAGAAGCGTTGCCAGTCACCACCGTTGACGAAGCAATGATGCCAGACATCAACCGCGCGGAGGCAGCGCTAATTGAATATAAAGAAGCGATGGAATTTTATAAGGCGCAATACGATAAGCTCAAAGAAGGAATCTTGGCTATTATGATGCAACATGATATAAAGAAATATGACGGACAGAGGATTTCCATAACAAGGAAGCCAGAAACTGAGCGATTATGTTTTGATTCAAAGGCATTCAAAAATGATTATCCGCAGATGTATGAGCAATACATCACGAAAATAAAGACTTCAAGTAGTATTTTAATAAAAGTGAAATAAAATGATAGGAAACGAAAGATACCAATGTCTTGCACATTTGACAAATGACGCTGAACAAAAAAATTCACAGAGTGGTGCTTTTACTGTCTTTTCGGTGGCAGTGAACAGAAAATTGAAAGATAAGGAAATAACAAAATTTATCTCCTGCATAAAAGGCGGTGACAATAGCAAGTTACTTCCATATTTAAAAAAAGGAACGTATGTATTACTTGAAGGCAGCGTTGACGGTAATGCTTATGTATCAAAAGAAGGAATACCAAAATTTTCCCTGCAACTAAACGTTTTTGATTTGCAATTGCTTAATGTTGCAAAAACGAGCAATCCGCAATCTGATTTTGCACAACCACAAAATCAGAGCGAAGAAACAAAGAAAGTATTATCGCCAGAATATGTAAACGGTAATAATTTATATGGCGGTAGCGATGATTTGCCTTTCTGATAAATTATGAAATACGACCTGAAAAATCCGCTTGATAAACAAAATCTACTTTTGCGAGTAAAAAAGGAAATTGAAAACGCAAACAATGTTGTAGAGTTTAGTGTTTGCAAGCCAAAAAGAACAATAAAGCAAAACAGGTATCTTCATGTTATATTGTCATATTTCGCTTGTTCGATAGGTCTTTCAGTAGACTATGTTAAACAGAATTACTTCAAGCTCTTATGTAATAAGGAAATCTTTGTGATTGATGCAGAAGATGTTTTCATTGGCAAGACAAGAAGGATTCGGTCATCAAGTGAATTGACAACAGAAGAAATGTCAATTGCGATTGAGCGGTTTAGAAACTGGTCAGCAGAAACGGCAGGTATCTACATTCCTTCAGCAGAGGAACATCATTTGTTGCAATTAGCTGAAATACAAGTAGAACGAAATAAATTATATTTATAATGTCAGAGTATATCAATCACAAGATTTCAAACCGAAGCGAATATGTTTTCAGAAAATTAATTGAAAGAAAAGGTGCTGCGGCCTATGGCGTGTATTGGTATATTCTGGAGGAATTGTACGAAAGCGGCGGCAAAATGCTTTTTGAAGAGATTGAACCTATCTCAAAAGTTCTATGCGTAAGAAAAGACTTTGTGGCGAGTGTTATAAAGTCCTTTTCTTTATTTCAATATGATTCAGAATCGTTTTGGTCAGATGAAGTAATTGAACAAATAGAAAAGAGGCAGAAAATAAAAGATAAAAGAAAGGAGGCTGCAAATAAAAGATGGGTGTCTGAGAAAAATATTATTGTGCCAGAAAAAGAGCTTGATTCATCTCCTAATGTTATTGATTCATCTCCCAATGTTAAAATTACGAAGGTTGACAAAGAGCAAGAGATGAAGTCAAGAGAGAGGAAGTTTTATAACATGTTAGTTCCATTCGTCAAAACTTATGGCCGTGAAATGATAAGAGAATTTTTCGATTACTGGAGCGAGCCGAACAAGTCACATTCAAAGATGAGATTTGAGCAGGAGCGGACATGGGATTTAACGAGACGATTGCAAACATGGGAAAAAAGAAGTAGAAATGGATTTAGTAAATATAACAGCGGAGCAGATAAGCAAACAGCTAACTATAAAGCCGTTGAAGCCTATCGAAATGAAAGCATTCAAAATCTCAAACCGATGGATTCAGAAGAACAAATGCCTATCTAATATGTTGAGTAATTATTCTCCTGTCAATTGGTCTTATCTACCGCAGATTGGAGACGAGGCGTACACACGCGAATGTCCGTCCATTGGCGCGTTAGATGAACTCTATCAAATGAAAGGCGTTGCAAGGATGTGGATAGATGAACAAGTAACAGCGATGTACCTAATGTCTTCAAGCAAAGAGAACATGAGAACACCAATTTCATTGTTTGCAAGTAATTTTTCTGTCGTTGCCGCGCCATACAAGCTGACAGAACTAATGCTGTTTTTTTCAAGATATGCGGCTGGAATGTACGACAATTCTTATTCCACTTTCAATTCAAGAAGGATTGGCGTTGCTTTTCATTCTGAATTTTTGCCGCAAAGGGAGCAGGCTTTAGCGAGGCTCGAAAGGCGTAAGGCTTCAAATATAAAAGATGAGGTTTCAAAAATAACAAGAAATCAATATGAAGAAAGCAAAGACTTTAAAACGACAGTGAAAGTGCTAAAAGACAGCGATGAACTAAGAGAAAAACTTGGCATTGCATCTGGATTAAACGTTAATGGCATAGGCGTGAGTTTTTTGCCAAAGAAATATATTCATCTTATTCACGAATATCAATCAAAGAATCTTATCACAGTATTATCCTGCGAATCAATCAAATAAAATATGGGAAACGTGAATCTTTACACTCTCCTTTTGCGTATTCATGATTTCTTTTTTGGTAATGCAGAAATGAAATACAAGAAAGAATTGCAAGAGAGGTCAAATAATGAAATTCAAGTGATGGAATTTGATGGTGAGCTATGGCTCTGCCATCGTAACACACCACTAATCAAGCAAGAGTGGACTACTGAAAATCTTGCTAAGCTGACAGAAAAAGTTAGAGAGAACTGGATGAAGTATAATATTTTAAAACATAAAAAATGACTATCAACGAATATCAAGAAAGAGCGCTGGAAACAGCAATTTACCCAAATTCAATTATCTATCCTACCATCGGTTTAACTGGGGAAGCTGGAGAGGTAGCAGACAAAGTGAAAAAGGTTCTCCGCGACAAAAACGGAGAGTTTTTTAAAGACCCATCTACGAGGGAGGAAATAATGAAAGAGATTGGCGATGTTTTATGGTATTGCGCAACACTTGCAAACGACCTTGGTTATACGCTGGAAGAAGTTGCAGAAGCGAATATTAAAAAACTATCAAGCCGAAAAGAAAGAGGTATGCTTGGCGGTAACGGAGATAATCGATAAACCAACGAAATTTATAATTGTAATGACAAGAGAAGAAATAACGCACATCTATTTTCGTAAGATGTGGCTGTCGCCGAGCGGTTATCCAAGATTTCCGAGAAGCGCAATGTATGCGTACAGGGCTGGAGTTATCCGCGAAGAAGAGAAAGAAAGATATGGAATTGACAAAATAATAAGGAGGTATAGTTTATGAAGCTTACAATAAAAACAATGCGTGCCATAAACAAAGAGGCGAAGCAGCGCTATAAGAGTAAGATAGAACAAGAAGTGTTTGCTTTTGGAGCGAGGCGAGCGCTGGAAGAATATTCCAAGAACCTTTGGCATGGAGCAGACGAACAACCTGCATTCAATAGTGAGATAATTATCTACGCCAAGCGCGTGCTGCCAAGCGGACAGAAGATTGCACCAACCTATGCGGCCGTTTATCGTGATTTCATGGGCCGAAACGTTTGTCTGTTTACTGATATAGATATCAAGGCAGATATTCTTAGATGGATTAACGTGGAGGATTTGCCATGAATGATTGGAAGCCAGATGTAAGATGGAGACCAAACACGGGTATCATACGTCACGAACCATTGATGCCCGTGCCTCACAAGAATATAAATCTACTCGTCACCTACGCGGAAGCTCAGCAGGAGCATGAAGCGATGATGTGGAAGAAGATGAACGACAAGCGGCGGCGTGAATACGGCATTTGCACTGCATTATGCTACCTTCATTTCATGCGCGTTGAATATTCGATGAAGCTTGCACGTGATGTTGTAGACACGCTTGCCAAGCGGAAGAATGTATATCGACATGAAGTCAAGCGGACGTGCAGAAGAATTGTTGACGAGGTGGCGAGGCTGAATGCTTGGATGTATAATGTGATTCAGCAAGAAAGGTATTTGGAAGGCTATGACCACTTCGTTGATACCTTCAGCGACCACATGAAAGAGAAATATGATGCGCTGCGCTACTGCATGATGCAGGCTTGTAAGCCATGCTTGACAGACCCTGCCTTGTATGCTCAGTTGGAATGTACGAGAATTGTTGCAGAATTGGCAGATGCCTGCCGCAAAGGAGACATGGAGAAATACAGAGATTACTCATATATCCAAGGTATTTACGCTTACAACACCGAGACGCTTATACCTCTCCTTTGTTCGCTTGAAGAATTGATTAAGAAGAGGATATTCATTCGCGGAAGCAAGGACGTTAATCTTAACAAGGATGAATATGTGTGCAGGTGCGTAAACGCTGTGACTGACAGATTTCGCGATGGAAAAGGGTTAGTGAAATTGTTAGAAGATAAATGGTAATATTATGAGTGAATATAGCATATCTTACAACATGGATACAGGTGACATAATGAACTGTCTATCTGAATCTGAGAAGGTAAATTTCGTGTATGAATGTTTCGAATGTCTTGAATTATATCAGCAACAAGATTTTATCGAATCGCTTGGCGCGGATGAGGTTGTTGACCTACGTGGCGAGGATGAAATTATTTACGAGCTTGAAATGCGAGGATATAAAATCACAAAAGATGGAAGCAAGGGTATTTAAAAAAATGGTAAAGCTATGATTGGTGATTATAGAATATATTGCGACATGGATGCAATGGACATAATGGATTGTCTACATGATTCTCAAGAGGTAGATTTCATGTATGAATGTTACAAATATCTTAGCACGCTTAAGCAGGGAGATTTTATCGAAAAGATTGGCGTGGAAGAGGTTGTAAACCTTCTCGACAATGGAGAGATTGTCGAACATCTTAGCGATGAAGACCTTATTGAAGAGCTGGAATTGCGAGGATATATAATCACAAAAGATGGAGGCGAGGATATTTAAAGAAAATGGCGATTATGTTGTATATGCGGAGATTATTTCTTCTGACGGATATACAACATTCAAACCGCTGCGCAACTTTGGTTGTCGTCAGTCTGACGCGATTGAATATCGTGACAGCGACTTGAAGGATGTGAAAGAATCGCGGATTAATTTCTTGATTAAAACATACAAACCAGACGTGCGGTACAAACGTGTATGCAAAGGAATATACAAGAAGACATACTATTAACTGATTGAACCATGACAGAAGAAAGACTTAAAATGATTAACAAGATAGCCGAGGAAATGAAATTCATCTCTGAGGCGATAAAGAAGATTGATGAAGGATATACGTTTGAAATTCGTCTTAAAGGTGTGCGCACAACGGATGGCTTTAGCGTTTACCCTTTTCTTTCGGAGGCACAACGTAGCGAGATAGAAGATTTAGTGGAGAAGTGCATAAGAAAGAATTTAGAGGATTATAGAAAGGCATTTGAGAAATTATGAAACATTTAATATCCCTAAAGACAAATCAAGGCATCGCCTCAGTTGAAGACTATCAGAATGGCCGCATTGACAGAGGCGATGTAATCGGCGTCATCCTTCAAACGGAGGTGATAGGTGTGATTATTTCTCTTGACCAGTGGAACGAAATCTGGTGCAGCGAGGAAAACTGCAAAGTATTTAATAAGACGTGTAGCGAAGCAGAAGCTTTGCAGACATTGAGCGGTCTGGAACTCACTCGCAATATCGTTAATCAGAACGAGGAAGACGGGGAAGAGATGACTGCTGCTATGCGTTGCTGGCAGTACAAGAAAGGCAACCTTCAGTGGTATCTTCCAAGCCTGTATGAGCTGGGTACAATCTTTTCTTATCGTGATGAATTGAACAAGGTACTAAAAATGATTGGTGCAAACTTTTTACGTAAATCCTATTGTGCCTGGAGTAGTTCCGAGTCCGACCATTGGAACACTTGGGTCGCCAGTTCATGTGCTGGTTACTTTTACAGCAAAGACAAGTTCGACAACTTAATAACAAGGGCCGTTGCCGCATTTAGCCCCTTGCAGCATGAAACCTCATTTTCTGCCGACACGAAAATGAGCCTGTGAAGTTCAAACAAAAAAGTATATCAATAATAAAATAAACAACTATGGCAACTAATAAAGATACAGAGCAGTGCTGCACACTGCCTGAATTGAAGGAAACAGAAAAAGAAACTGTTAATGTCGCTGAGATTCTTCGCGACTACAAACCCAATGAAATAATTCTATACACAACTATATATGGCAATGCGTTCTTCAAAGGGTTCACGCGCGATGGTAGTGGAATTATCCTCGAGAGCACAAACACAGTCGATATTGCGCTTGACGCAAGCGGAAGAATGAAAGAAGTGCAGAGCGGCGAATGTAATGTATTTCCTTCGGCTGAAATGCGTGACTGGAATAAGTTCTTTAAACATGGTGATGTCGTTATCAGCCAAAAAGACGGCAGTATGTTTGTCTTTGATTGCTGGGCAAATGGTAATTTTACTAAGATGAGCATAATTGACTACTTCGACAAGCCAAGCGAATTTGGCGGAAACGAACTAAGACTAAAACATTTGACTGTTAAAACGAAAGATTATGAGAAAGCCGATGAAGAACATCGTGAATGGTTCTTTGACTTGATGGAAAATTCTTACACCTTTGTCGTTGATTGCGGTAGAATGACGGCGGTGGAGAAAAAAGCGCCAGATTTTAAACCGTATGACAGAGTTCTCGTACGCAACAGGAAGCAGAGCTGGAAGATAGATTTGTTTTCGCATTACGAGCAATTCGGCAGCTATCACTACAGAACTCTGGGAGGATATTACGAATATTGCATACCGTTTGATGGGAATGAACATCTTGTCGGAGTGGAAATAAAAGGTGAGGAGGAATAAAATGATAAACATCAGAGAATTAAGGATTGGCGATATTATCACCAAAGAAAATAAGTACGAAGGCTATAAATACTCTATCGTTGAAGGAATTGACAACATCAGCGGTACGATTCGTCACAGAGAGGTGTATGAAGATGGAGGTAGGCAGATGGCTATTTCTTCATACGAAGATATGTCGCCGTTTCCGTTGTCAGAAGAACTACTGAAAGCAAACGGATGGCAGAAGTCATCCGTGAATGGAGTAAGCGTGCTTTTTGCAGATTTTGAGCCTATTAGTATCGGACTTAGACCTTCTGCGCTATTTTATGAAGCGTTCTGCCCAATATTGTTTCCAGATAGTTCAAAAAGAATGAGCGATGCGATGTTTATGTACGAAATCGACTCTGTGCATGAACTGCAAGCGCTGCTTGACATGTGGAAGATAAGAGATATATCAAGAGTAAGTGTGAAAATCAAACCCTAACCATCATGGATATTACAGATTACAAGAACCTCTACAGGGCTGCGAGAAAGTTAGATGAAGCTGTTGATAAGAATAGCCCCATATATCGTTCTATAAAATATAAGTCAAATTACTACGGATTCAACAATACGGAAGTCAACTCTAATTGCATGCACCCTTTCACCATTCAGCTAAAATCTTATCTTGAACTGAATCGTACTAACGAGCAAGGAGAACCAATCAAGGAAGAATGGTTGAGGTTTAAAGATGATTCGCTAGTGGAAGAGTTTATGGTTAAGGCAATTGACTGCCACAAGGAGGAGATTCTAAAGACCACTTCACGATTAATCAAGCAATTTTTGGAAAAGAATATTGATTTGGTTAAGAAGGAGAGGGAGCGATTGTCTAATATCGAAATGTTCGTTGAGACTGGATGCTAAAAGACTGCCAATAACTTTGATATATTGTATCTAATTATTATATTTGCGTATTAATTAGATATTTAATAAATGACGCTGACGACTAACAAATACAGAAACAAGAAGATAAAGAATGCGTATGGTACTTTTGACTCGAAAAAAGAGTACGAACGCTTTCTTTATCTCTCTGCGGCTCAAAAGAAAGGTTTAATAAGTGAATTGACAAGACAAAAGAAATTTACTCTTATTCCCTCGCAAAGAGATGTGTACGGAATGGTTGTTGAGCGTGAATGTTCTTATAGGGCAGACTTCTGTTATCGGAAAAACGGTAAGTTAATTGTTGAAGATGTGAAGAGTGAGATAACGCGAAAAAATCACGAATACATCATCAAACGAAAACTTATGCTATATTTCATGAAAATTAAAATAAATGAGGTATGAACGAGGAATTTGACATAAAAGGCGATTTAAATTTCGGCGATGTTGGTTTTGATATTGGCGACATAGATTCCAGCTTGTTTGAAGTGGATTTTGACGGAGGCGACCAAATCGAAACGCGATATGTCAGGCCAACGCTTAAACCGATAAAAGAAAGCCAAATACTCTATAGCAATGCTGAAAAGCTGGCAAAGGAAATTGACATTAGTAAGGGCTTCCGCTATGATGCCTTCATTAGCGGAAATTTCATTTTTGGAGATTTTATTGAAGCGCTCCTAACGAACAAGGATATAATAGCTAAGAAAATGGTTGTTTCCACCTTGTCATTAAGTCAAAATAATATTGACAGTTTTAAGAATCTCCTGGAATATGGATGGATTGAAGACTTATCTTTGATTGTTAGTGCATATTTCTACTCAAACGAAATACGTGTTTTGATTCCCTACATTTATAGCAATCTTGATATAGATAATAAATTTCAGCTTGCTGTTGCTGGCGTTCACACAAAGACTTGTCAGATCCTGACAGAAGATGGAAGAAAAATCGTAATTCATGGAAGTGCTAATCTGCGTTCCTCAGCTAATGTGGAACAAATTACAATTGAAGAAAATGAGCAGTTATATGATTTCTACGATGACTTTTACAGCAAAATTATTGATGAATACTCAACGATTAGAAAACCAATCAGAGGAAATAAATTGTGGGACGTAATTAGCAAATAGGCTTATGGCAAGTGGTAGTGAAAAGAAAAAAGACAAAACGAAGATAAAGGGTAATACGCCTGCCAAGGAAAGGGGCAAACGTATGAAGAGGGCGAATCAAAAGACAAAAGACTTTATCGAAAAGCAAAACAAAAAGATGGGCGGTGAACTTCCATTTTAACATCCATGTAAATGAAAGCAGAAAAAGAAATCACATATAGAAAGGTGGCTGACTTACATCCACTTCCTAATAATCCGCGAAAAATTAAGAAGGAAGAGATGGAGAGGTTGGTTGATTCCATTACCATAAATGGTTTCTGGGAACATAGACCATTGGCTCTTACTGAGAAGGATGGCCGATTGATTGTTTTGTGTGGCAATCAGCGATTGAAGGCTGCGCGAAAATTGAAAATCAATGAACTTCCTACTATCTTATATCGTGATTTAAGTAAGGATGAAGAGAACGAATTAATATTGCGAGACAACAAGGAAAATGGCGAGTGGGATTTTGATGCCTTGAAGATAGATGATGCCTTCAAAGATGTAGATTTCGATTTCATTGGGATTGAATTTCCAAAGGAGAAAGTCAGTCAATTAAAAGAAGTGGAGGATATTTCAAACCAAGGGAATGAGGCCGAAGGCAGTGATGTTGAAAACAATAGCGAAGAAGAAAAAGAAAACTTCTATCGCTCTATGTTTAAAGACGTACTCTACGAAAGTGATAATGATTTTGAAATACCAAACTTGCTGAAGGAAATGCAAGCAGGAAAATTGGAATTGCCATTATCGCCTTGGGGTGCAAACAGCAGACTGAGAAAGGACGTTGTCACATATCACTTCTATGTTGACGATTATAGATTTGAAGCATTATTCAAAGACCCAATAAAATTGCTTACAAGCGGATGTAGGGCTGTCGTAGAGCCAAATTGTAGTTGTCACGACCAAACCCCTATTGCATGGGGGCTTCAACTCATTTACAAGAAACGCTGGCTTTCTCGCTATTTCCAAGAGTGCGGAATAAAGGTGTATGCAGACCTTAACGTGAGCCACAAGTTTATAGAATACAACAAAATGGGTATTCCCAAGGGGTACAATGCTTTCTTTACCCGTGGTTTGGATGGTTGGATGGAGAGCTTGAAGTCTGACCTACAAGTAGCACAGGAGATAAGCGGGCTTGAACGCCCAAACTTGGTTGTATATGGTGGCGGTGAAGAAGTGCAAGACTTTTGCCGAAAGCACGGTTTGCTATATATTACTGATTTTATCAACGCTAAAAAGAAGTAAGTTATGGGTAGAAATGCAAACGGATTACTGAAAAGCAATACAGATAAAGGTGATTTGACTATTGGGCAGCTCGGATTGCACCCTAAAGCAATCAAGATGTTTGAAAACCCTATTAGCAGTTTATTACGGGAATACAATGACAAAGTATCAAATACACTTAGCGAATTTCGCTCCCAATTAGCTAAAGTTACAAAGCATGACACGAAAGAAATTTCAGCTTTGAAACGAGTGGTTGAACATTTCAAAGCGAACAGAGAGCAAGGCAAAAAAAAGGAGTTCGTGGACTATGTAAGGCGGTCGGTTAACAGCGTTATACTCGGACGGTATAAAGAACGCCTGTTGCATCAAGGCGGGCTTGCTTCTGATATTGTCGAAAGTTATGCGGTGCAACGTGCCAAGCGTATGCTTGTACCTCAAATTGTTAAACACTTGAAAAAAAATTAACAATGGGTAGGAACAGCGGAGGCATAACATCAAGTGGTAAGGGTGGAAGTTCTGGCGGCTCCAAGGGAGCAACCGAAAAAGGATATACTGCAAAGATGGTAAAGAACATTGTCGGCATGGAGCAGAAATACAGACGCAACAAAGACGAAACATTGCACGTCTTCAATTCCAAGGGCGATATTGTTTCTTCAATAGGTGGCAAGGGCGCACAGGTGTATTCTGACCCTAAAAAGATACCAAAAAATAGTATATTAACCCACAATCACCCTCATTCACTTGGCGAAAGAGGTATTAGACGTATTGGCGGCTCGTTTTCAAGTGTTGATATAAGGTCTGCCATTATGGTAAATGCAAAAGAAATGCGAGCAGTAACCCCAACATATACATTTTCGATAAAACGCCCAAAGGGAGGTTGGGGTGTGTCGGCAGATAAAGCAACAAGGGCATTTGAGTATGCGAATATGAAAGTAACAAAACAAATGTACAAATACCTCGACCAAACAAAATGGAATGAAAGTAGCATTGCAAGAGCAGAAGTAACACATTCTCACAAGGTTATGAAAATACTTGCCAAGAAATACGGTTGGGATTATAGTAAAAAGAATAACTAATTATATAACTTTGCAACATGGAAGATAAAATAAAGCAAATGTTGGATGATTACGGTTTGACCGAAAGCCAACTCACATGTGAGGAACTTGATAAACTCAAAGAGGAAATCAAGGCAAAAGAACAGGGAATGTGTATATTTGACAGCGTACTTGATAATCCCTCATTGTATTATCGTGAAAAAAATAAACCTCTATGTGAAGAAGAAGCAGAAGATTTCAAACAAAACGCCTAAGCCAAAGACACTTTTCGCTAACAAACAAAACAGCACGAAAAATTAAAATTTTCAGCACGAACGCACAAAAAAATGGCAGCAAAAGACATAGAGAAATATCAGTTTAAAAAAGGACAGAGCGGAAATCCGAAGGGGAGACCACCAAACAGAGTTCCAAAACAGCTTGAAAATATATTTGGCTCAAAGGTGAAGGCGAGGAAATTTTTTAACCTGTCAAATATAGAAATAGACGAATGGGAAAAGGCCGTTTTATCACTGGCAGCGCCTCAGTTAAGCAAATTGGCAAAATGGGAGGACGCGCCAATGTATCCGAGAAATTTAGCAATCGCCATCATATCGGATATAAAGAACGGAGTAACCAAAACTATTGACAAGCTAAGAGACAGACAATTCGGCGAAAGTAAGAAACAAATTGACATAACGACAAATGGCTCAGACATAAACAAGGAGGCGTTTGTTTTGAATTTCGTTTCTAACCCTGATGACTTCAAAAAGATTCAAGAAGAAGTGCAATCGGAGAAGGAGCGAAAAGAAAAAGAGCAACAAGAGCAAGATACTGGCTACGATGAGTAATAATGTTTATGTAACAAAGAACTATGCGAGAGTGAAATTCGCAAAAGAGCAGGGATTTACAACTGTCTCTCTGCAAGGTTCTTCACGTTCAGCAAAAACTTATTCCATTGTTCAATATCTCTGCATTTATTGTTCGTTGCATCCAAGAACAACCGTTTCAATTGTTCGCGCTGGCCTTCCGTCATTAAAACGTTCTGTCTACAGAGATTTCAAAGAAATAATGCTATCGTTGAACATTTGGAACGACAAACAGATGAACAAGTCGGATTTGGTTTACACGTTTACAAATGGCTCAACGATAGAATTTTTTTCAACAGATAACGAGCAAAAAATTAGAGGTTCAAAGAGAATGATTCTTTTCGTCAATGAAGCAAATGAATTAGATTTCTTGCAATGGCAGCAGCTTCAAATGAGAACCACTGATTTTTCAATTATTGACTACAATCCCTCATTTACAGATGACCATTGGATTTGCGAAATTAACCAAGAGCCATCGACATATTGGTTTATTTCAACATATAAAGATAATCCATTTCTGGAGGAGAAGGTTATCAAGGAGATTGAGAGCCTAAAAGACAAGAACCCTTCACTTTGGAGAATCTATGGTTTAGGCTTGCAAGCGATAGTTGAAGGCTTGATTTTTGAAAACGTAAAAGAACTAAAGCATGATTACATACCGTTTGATAAAAGAAAGCACCATTATCGGGGAATGGACTTCGGTTACACGAACGACCCAACGGCGATTATAGACGTGTACATTTGTGGCGATGAGCTATGGTTGGATGAGATTTGCTATAAGACAAAGATGCTGTCGTCAGACATAATCAAGGAAATCAAGAACGCCAATAATCGTGACAGGTCGAATGTTGAAATAATATCTGAAAGTGCAGACCCGAGACTAATAGACGAATTAAATAACGCTGGGCTTGATGTAAAACCTGTAAGAAAATATGCTGGTTCAATTATTGCTGGTATAAACAAGATGCAAACCATGAAGATTTTTGTCACAAACCGCAGCGTTAATCTAAAGAAGGAGTTTAAGAATTATACATACAGGCAGAATAAAGATGGGAAATGGCTTAATGAGCCAATAGATTCATTCAACCACGGTATAGATGCCGTCCGTTATGTTGTTCTTGAAAAGCTATTAGGAAAAGACGAAAATTCATTTAATGCCCAGGACTTTTTAAATATCATATAAAAATGAAGACCATACAAGAAATTTTATCAGTCGGAGACCCTTACCAGATTTATTCTCTGCTGACAGCGAGAAAGAAACCACTTGAAAAACCGCTGGAGGTTACAGAAAGAGAGTATAACCCTAAATGTCATTTGATTTTTGACACGCAATACCGAAAAGACAAAATAGTTAAAACTCCGACAAATAAGAAAGACGAAAATGGCAATATCGTCTATAAAAGCGAAGTGAGACACCGTTGCCGTGTTGCTGTTCCTTGTCAAAGAGTGATAATAGAAAGAAGTGTGGGCTTTCTTTTCACGATTCCCGTAACATATAGCATTAAGGGTGAAGCCGATGAAATGCAAGCAAAATTATTTGACGAGGTATTGAATATCCTTGAAGATAACAAAGAAGAGTATTTCAACAAGAAATTGTCGAGGTGCTTGTTTCGTGCTTGTGAATGCGCTGAGCTTTGGTATATTGCCACAAACGAAGACAACGAAAAGGAAATGCGCGTGAAATTGCTTTCTCCGTTGTATGGTGATAAATTGTACCCTCATTACGACAACTACGACAAGATGGACGGATTTGCACGTGAATATGTCCTTAAAGATGAAACAGGAGCGCAGACGCATTGCTTTGACGTTTACACTTCATCCACGGTTTACAAATTTGCAAGCGATGAAAGCGAATCGGGATTAACATTGCGCAGCGCAAAGCCTCATGGATTTACAAAAATCCCTCTTGTCTATTATAGACAGGAGGAAACAGAATGGGAGGTAGTTCAAAAAACCATTGAACGATTAGAAAATAGTATTTCGGACTGGGGCGACACAAACGACTATTTTGGATCACCGACATATTTCTTCAAAGGACGAATGAAGGGATTTGCCGACAAGGGAGAAGTCGGACGAGTTTACCAAGGAGACAATGAAACAGATATGAAGGTTGTTTCCTGGGACAGCGCCCCAGAGAGTAGAAGAATGGAAATAGCCAATTTGACAAACATTATTTTCAGCTATACCCAAACCCCCGACATCTCCTTTGAGAACATGAAAACACTTGGCAACAATACCAGTGGCGCAGCAATCAGACTGATGTTTACCGACCCTCATTTAAAGGCTGGGCAGAAAATTGAAACCTTCGGTGAGATGTTTACAAGGCGCTTCAACATTATTAAAAACGGATATTCAACGAGCATAAAAGCGATGCCAAAGAATGAGGTTGACACGTTGAGAGTGAAGCCGAGATTTACGCCGTATATTCCAAAGAATGACGCCGAGACATTGCAATTAATAAACAGCTCTACAGGAGGGAAGGCAACAATGTCGCAGGAGGAAGGTATAAGACAAAATCCGCTTGTTTCAAATCCAGAAGAAATCTTGAAGCAAATCAAGCAAGAAAATATAGAAGAAAACAAACAAAATACATTTGGCAGTTATGAATAACAACGAAGGAAAAAGCACAGCCGGCGCAATAACAGAGAAACCAATTTTTGTTTTTATCGGTATGATTCCATTTTTGGTTAGACCAATGACTTTGGCGCAGATATGGCAAATCGGTGAAAAGATTGGTGATATTGAAGAAATAAATATTGAAGGAGAATTTAATCCATATCAGAAAGTTTTCTCAATGTTCAAGGATGTAAAAAACGCAAACGAAATCACACCAATTATAGTTTTCCGTTCCAGACTGATGAGAAAGATATTTGGAAGATTCATCCGCAAACGCATGACAATGAAGAAATACAATGAGCTGTTGCAATATGCTTCACTCTCGTTTGATGCAAGTTTTTTTTTGCAAAGTATAACTTTCCTAAAAGGGTGCAGTCAGACGACAACGAATACGAAAGAAGCGATAGCCCGTGGGGATTGATTGGAGGAGTGATGAAGTATTTTAGAATGTCGTACAATGAGGTTGTTTTCAAGCGAAGCTACATCAACATTCTTTTACTCAACAGGGCGATTCCAGGTATAAAACCATTTGATGAAGAAGAAGGCGAAAGTCCTTGCAAGAACCAACCTACAAGCAAAGGAGGAAGGAAAGTCTTGCAGACGGCAAGCCAAATCAAGGACAATTGCAATAATTTTTTCATGAATTTAATGAACTAAAACAATGGCAGAAAATAATGACGTACTTAGCGTATCAGCGGTAATCAACGGAAAAGATATAGAGACGGGAGCGAATGAATTTGTCGCCAAAATTCGTGAAATGCAATCTGCATCCGAAAAGGCGACAAACGAAATGGCCGATGGCTTTCAATTTGTGAAGAAAGTCGTTGAAGAACTTGCTGCCGTTATTGATGCAAGCGGCCAAAAGTTGAGTGCTCTTTCTTCATCTATTGGTGTCGGGAATACCAGTGGGCAATTTAACGAATTGCAAGAGCAAGTAAACTCACTCCTAAGCAAGAATACGGAACTAAAGGCGAAGCTGGAGGAGGTAACAAGAGGGCTTAACACGCAAGGCGAGGCCGCACAACGAACGAAAACAGAATTTGATAATCTTGGAAATGCCACAACCAAGGCAGGGGCATCTTCCGCTTTTAAGGAAGCGCAGGAAGATGTCAAGGCATACGAATCAATTCTTAAACGACTGAATACTCAATTAGAATCACTCTATGAAAAAGAGGAACGTCTCAAAAAGGCGCGTTCAAGAATTGAAGATACTAAGCCATCAACCGCAGCAGGTCAGCAGTCAAAAGAAAGAAGGCTGGAGTACAATTCGGAAGACCTTGTTGAAACGAGGGATAAAATAAAAAACATAAGTAATGCGATTGCAGAAACAAGTGCAAATTTGGAGCAAAGCAAACAACGGATGGCTCAGTTTGCAAACGAAGCAGACAACGCATCATCCAAGACGACCGCCCTACGCACACAATTGCGTAACGCAAGGCAGGCAGTTGCAGAACTTCTTTTGTCGGGAAAACAAAACACGGCTGAATTTGGAAGGGCTGTCAACGAAGCTAACAAATTGCAAGCAGCCTTCAACAAGGTTAGTTTTGCCGTTTCTGGAAAAAGCCTTGCATCAAACTCCTTTGGTATGCTTGCCACAGGCATTCAAGGCGTGACAGGAGCGATGACAACGTACATGGGCGTTGCTGGATTATTTACAAAAGACCAAAAGAAACTCATGGAGATACAAACGAAGCTACAGGCCGTAATGAGTATTTCTATGGGTGTTCAGCAAACGTTAGGTGCTGCCGTCAAGATTTCAACGATGTGGGATGCTTTAAAGGCATCCGCTTTAGCTGCCGTTAATGCAGAACTGGCCAAGAATACCGCCGCGACTGCCGCGCAAACTACGGCTCAATCTGTTGAGACGGCCGCAACTGTTGCTCAGACTGGCGCAACATGGGGTTTTGTTACCGCATTGAAGGCTGTCAAACTCGCCATCAAGTCAATTCCTGTAATCGGTTGGGTGTTGGCCGCAATTAGCGCTGTCGTTGGTGCGGCTACATATATTTACAACAAGATGACCGAATTAACAGATGAAGAAAAAAGACAAAAATTATATGCTGAAGAGTTAGATGAATCCCACAAAAAGCTAAATCAAAGTTACGATAGCGAAATGAAAACACTTGGCAAGCAGATAAGTCAATTTAACAAGCTAAGTAAAGAATACTCAAACGTCAAACAAAAAGGCGAATCTGTAGATAGGTTTATAAAGAAAAACAAAAGCACTTTTGAAAGCTGGGGCGTATCAATAAAAAATAGCGCAGATGCCGAGAATTTATTTATCAAACAAACCGAAGCTTTTAAAAAAGCAATGCTTTCAAGGGCTAAAGCTACAGCTTTGGCGAATGTTGCAGCGGATTCATATGGAGAATATATGAAGAACAAAATGTTCACTGACCAATATGAAAACGACTTTAGAACGATGGGAACTGGATATTTTGGAATGATGCGTGATGAGGAAGGGAAATTAATTATAGATGCAGACGAACAAAAAAAATTCATCAACAACGCATACGCGAAAAGAGATGCTGCGTTGCATGAATACGAATATATGACTAAACAATCCGAAATAGAGCAAAAAGAATACGAAGAGATTTTAAAGAAAGCAGGTATAAAAGAACACTTAGTAGCAGACGAAACAGGGAAAAGCCAAGCGGAACGCCAAGCTGAAATTCGCAAAAAAATCAACGAATACCTTGAAGAAGTTGAGCGGAAGCACAACGATAGACTAAAAGAAATCTATAGTCTAAGAAACAAACTCATCACAAATGAAGGAGAAAAAGAGCTGGATAGCATTAAACGTCAGCGAGACCAGCAAATGGCAGAAAACGACAAATGGTTACAAGATATTGCTAAAAAAGCAAGAGAGCTGGCGAAGTTCAAACATATAAATGCGAGCAACTCAAACAATGAAGCCACATGGGAAAAGACAGACATGGGGAAGTGGAATCTTAAACAATGGGAAGAATATGTATTGAAAACTCAGCCAAAAATAAGAATTGACTATGAAGCTATGGCGAAAGCAATATCTGCCAATGCTGCAAAAAGCGAAGAGGATGCTGTTAATAAGATTCTTGACAAATATTACAAAACGCAAAGAGATAGGGCGAGCAAAATCAAGGAGCTAAAAAACGATATAGAGTTTTTAGAAAAGCAATTAAAGACAGCGGAAGGCGAGCGTAAGACAGAAATCCAAAAATCCTTGGATGATGCCAGACGTCAGCTCTCAGACACAGAGAGCTACAGGCAGGAATGGAATGATTATCTATCCTCCTATGGCACATTCTTGGAAAAGCGGAAGGCTTTAGAAGACAAATTTGCGATGGAATCTGCCGGCCTTGACCAAAATTCTCCTATCTACAAGAAAAGTAAAAAAGAATACGAGAAATCGTTGCAGGAGCTGACTTTCGACCAGATGAAGAAAAATCTTGACTGGGAGGCCGTCTTTGGCGACCTTTCAAAGATGACAAAAACAATGCTGGATGAGTTGGAAACAAAATTGCAATCCATCATCAAAAACGGAAAAAATCTTAGCGTTGAAAGCATTAAGGAGATAACAGAGAAATTAAAAGAAGTTCAGTCGGCAAGGTCGCAATATGATACATTTGGAGCATCATTAAGAAAACTTTCTGATGCAAGGGCCACCAAATATGCAAGGCAAGCAACGTTAGAAGGCTTCACCGTTAACGGAAAGAATATCTATAAGGCTTACCAAGAGGCAGTTGCCAAAGGTGATGTCAAGCAACAGGAGGAATTAAAAGAGCAAAAAAACTCTTACAACAAATCCTTCGGTGATGCTTTAAAAGAAGCAACTGAATCAACTAAGGAATACATTAAGGCACAATATGCGGCAGCAGAGGCGCAGGCTCGTGTTTCTGCAACCATCAGCGGTGTTGCTAAAGCATTCAAGAGCGTTAAAAATATGCTTGGTGCATTCGGTGTGAAATATTCAGATTCATTCAATGAAGGATTTGAAGAATTTACAAAGGGCTTGTCAGAATTTGCCGAATCATTCAAAGATATTGATATTACAAATTTGGGTGATATTCTCAGCCTCACGAATCCAATCAATGATGTTGCATTGGCCGTCAGTGCTGTTGCTGGCACAATCACTGGAGTTGCACATACATTTGAAGGTATTGGAAAGATGCTTGGCTTTGGCGCGGATTATTCAAGCTATAATAAATTAAAAGCAGAATACCAAAAAATATCATCCATCTGGGATGAGCTGATTAGCAAGAAGACAGAGTACATTAATTTGTCGTATGGGATGGAAGCGAAAAACGCCTATGACGATGTTATGTCAATAGTTAAGGCTGACGAGCAGGCTTTGCGCAATCTTATTAAGGTGCGCGGAGAGAGCGGCGCAAGTGCAGGAAGCCACTCTATCAATTACAGACAAAACTCTTGGATGACGCAGGATAATTGGACGAATGTATCAAGGGCCGTTGGCAAAACGATTAGCTCAGTTCAAGATTTGCAGAGCCTTACTGCCGAAGAGTTAGAAAAGGTGAAGATGGCAGATGCAGATTTTTGGTCAAAATTAGATACTGAGACACGCGACTATTACAACAAGATTATCAGTCTTGGAGATACCGCAGAAGACACTCTTGACAAATTGCAACAGCAATTAACCGCCACCTCATTTGACAGCGTTTACAATGACTTCACCAAGCTAATTTCCAATATGGATAGCAGTACAAGAGATTTTGCTGATAACTTCACCAACTATCTCAAAAATGCAGTAATTCAAACAAAACTTGGCGAGAAATACAAAGATATGCTTGAAGAATGGTATGATGAATTTGCCAAATCCAATGAAGATGGAAACATCTCTGTTGGTGAGGTGAGCAAATTGCAAGAAAGCTATATGCAGATTGTTGAGAAAGCTCGTAATGAAGCGAAGAATCTTCAAGACATCTATGGATGGAGCAAGAGTGGTTCTTCGAGTGGAAGCCAAACAACATCATTCACAGCTATGTCAGCAGACAAAGGCGATGAACTGAACGGTAGGTTTGCAGCAATTCAAATTTCAAATCAAAGCATTTTGGATAATCTAAAGACGCATTTTGCGCAAGCAGAGACATCCACCGCAGAGATTCTTGAAATACAACGAACCTCAGCAAGTCATTTGGCAACGATAGCCAAAAACACGAACGAGTTATACCAAATGAACGAACGACTAAACCAAATCGAAAGAAATACAAGGAGGCTTTAAAGATGGCAGCAAAGATTAATGGAGAAGATATTTTTAAGACTTATGGCGCAAAGTTGGTGAAAGGCGGATATAAGGAGTTGATGTCATTGCCAAAAACAAAGGCCGTGATAGAAAATAAATCACGGTTGAAAGATGGCGTTGATGTAACCGTCTTGACGTTTGGAAGCAGAAGGCGCGTGGAAGACAGAGAAGTCAATTTATCATTTGTGTTTAAATCTTCATCTTACAAAAGGACTATATCTAATTATAGACAATTCAATACAATAATATCAAGAGATTTGATTAAATTTGCAATTGAGGCACTTGGCAAAACTTTCCGTCTTCTGTTTGTAGAGCAAACATCGCTGGAGGTGTACCCAAGTAGCAATATTATTGTAGCTGGGTATAAGTTTAAAGAGCCAAATCCAAGCAACCAAGAAAATGAATAAGATGTTGGAAAACGTGACGATATACAGGAAAGGGGTAAGCGGCGAAGAAGTCGTTTACCCCAATTTGCCTATATATGAAGGAGGAGTGAGGCGCTGGCAGCTACAAGGGGATGATTATATAACTTTCAGAATTAAGTTACCAAACGCGATACCATTTCAGATAGGCGATTATTTCACAGACGAGCAAGGGCAATGGGGTGAGCTACAAAGGTACTACATCACCTCTCCTGTCTTTCCTTCATATTCAGGCAATAACGGAGCATGGGAATATGAACTAAAATTTGAAGCCGAGTATAAATTGTGGGGAAACAAAGTTCTGCGGTTCATTGCTTCACACGCTGAGGGCGAGTTTTCCTTGACTGAAACAATTGACCATCATTTAGATTTGGTGCTGGCGACATTGAAGCACCTTGGCTTGAATATCTGTAATGGCAACGGAAAAGAATATGAATACATCATACATTATGATGGGAGCAGCCTTTTCCAGAGAAGCGGAGCAGTAGAAAAATCAGTAAAACTCATTCAATATTCAAACACGAACATTCTGCAAGCCCTTGACAAAATTGCTGAGGAATGGGAGTGCGAGTGGTGGATGGAAGGCAATATTATCCACCTTGGCTATTGTGAGAAAGATGAAGATTCTTTTATTAATGCGTCATTAGATGACAATGTTGCAAGCTGGAGCGTTGACCAAAGCAAAGGCAGCTATATTACAAGAGTTTTCCCGTTTGGTTCAACGAAGAACATACCAGAGAACTACAGGAAAAAGTTAGATTTCAAGATAACAGATGTCGCTATTTATGACGATAATAATAGCGGAAATCCATACATCGCTATAAAAGATGCTTCACATAAATTATCCGAGAGCTATTTTTCATCTGCCCTTATAGATGCTGGCGCTGATAGTTACTCGTTTGACATTTCGAGCAAAGTAGATAACGCAGCAACCGAATCATCGCCAAAAAGATTTTCTAAACTCCTTGAAACAAGAAATCTTGAAGCTTACAAGAAAATTGATGTTAGATCCTGGCAGGTGACAATAAAGGCAAAGAACACTCAGACAGGGCAACAACAATCAATAGGCAGCAATGTCCTCCATTACAAATTGTATGTTGTTACAGGAATAACGACAAGCGGCTCAAAAGACGAGATAACCTACATCATCAAGCAAGGCAGTGTTCCAGATAACGGAGTTCTCACGTTTAACGAAACGACAGATTATCAACTGCAAGGTTCACGTGTTGCAGAATTGCGTTTTGAAGTATATGGAGGCATCAGCAATCATGAGTACTATATCTTATCACAAGGGTTGGTCAAAACCACGTACAAAGCTCCTGTGACAGACTGGACGAGCAAGCAGCATCCAAGGGTAACGATTAATGTGCCGGGCAATACAACAACAAACGATGTTTATATTAATCCCTCAATAGGTGGGAGCGCTGTTGAAGATAAGCAAATCTTCAAAATGTCAGAAGGCTGGTTTGTTATACGTCCAAAGACAAAAGCAGACGGAACAGCAAGGTACGGTTCGACTGAGGCAGAAGTTAAGGCGAATTTGCTTAACAGAGCGTTTGTGTTGATTGGCTTGCTTGAATACAAACTGCCTATTGCGTGGTTTTTGAATGAATATAAGGAAGACACGCCGACAACAGCAGATGGAATGGAAATGCTCAACAATATCACTGACAAACGTTTAATGTTGCCAAATGGACTGAATTGCGTTGAGGTGAGCGGCCTAAATGAGTGGCAGCACATTGAAGAAATAAAAATCTTTGATGACATATTCCCAAACGAAGAACTTCATATCTCAGCCATCGAGACGAGAGATAGATATGATATTGAAGAACATTCAGACGGAGAGAAAACAGAAAAGCACTGGAAGCAATTTCGCGTTCAACTGAGCGATAAACAAGGGCGTGTTTTTTACTTCTGTGATGACTACTTGGCCAAGGATGGCTCAACTCTGACTATTTCGTTTTTGACGGATAACGAAAACACAAGCAGCACCAGCAAGCTGGCAGGAATGGATTTTGAGGTAAGATTCAACCCCGATGGTTATTCCATGAATGACAGCAAGAGCCAATGGTTTGAAATTGTAAGAAACACGACATACGGCAGTGATTTCCCAAACGAAACGCTATGCCCAAAGGTAGGAGATTCAGTCTTGTTGTATGGAATTGACCTAAGAGCTATGGCAGCAACAGGCGTTGTCGAGGCGGCAGAAAAGAAATTGAAAGCCAAAGCCGAGGAATACCTAAAGAAAGCAAGAATTGACGACAGGACTTACACCATAAGTTTTGCTTCAAATTTCGCTTTTGAGAATATGGCCAACTTAATGAAGAAAGGGAAAAGGGTCAGTATAAAAGACCCAGCCATTACAGGCTCTGAAATGACAAATTGCACGCTGATTGATGCAGATGGAAATACATTAACAGACAAAGGAGGCAAGATACTTGTCTCGTTGGATTTTACCGAGGTTGCAAAAAGTGCAAGAGAGAGCAGAATTATAGGTTTTGAGCTAAAAAGTGATATTCCATACGACACGCCGCAGATAATGTGCGGAGTAAGCGGAATTTATTCGCGATTGGCAGACATAGAACATAAACTAAGAAAGGAGAATAAAAATGGCAGAAGCTAAAATAAACTATACCGCAGAAGACATAAACAAGCTCTTAGCGGACATCCCAAACAAAGCAACGCAATCAGCACTCACGGAGGCTCAAAAACTCCTGCACGAGCAAATTAGAGGCATTAGCGCTGATTCTGATGCCTACTATGACCCATTTATCAAAATTGCAGATTACAATAGCGAGAGCGAGGCCGTTACTGGTTTGAATGCTCTTGACTATACCAACACAAAGTACTTAGGGCATTTCAAATTGACCATCAACGGACGATTGATAACAGGAACAAACTACCCTATGTGGATGGCGAAAGGCGTTGTCTTACAGGTTATCCGAGGAGGCATAATCAAAGCATCAACGGCAGCAGGGTTTGCCAATTCATCAACAATTTATTCTGAGGCATACAGGTCAAGGAATGAAAATGGCGTTTGGTCTTCATGGACTTTTATGCAGATGCCGCAAAGGGCAGTTCTTAATCTTGGCTCTGACTACGAGACGCTTAAAACAACGCCAGAATCAAGTGAACTCAGAGACGTTGATAATTATCTTAATAGATTACGTTTAATTCTCAAAACGCTTGTTGATAAGTTAGACGCAGCAGGCATAATTTCAAAGTGATATGAAAGATTTGTTGCAGCCATCTTTAGGCACAGATTTAAAAATGAACATTCATATTGATGCCTGCGGAGGGTACTCTATGGATGACTATGATTTCAAGGTTGATTTTTTCGTCTACTCCAATCGCTCCTTGACTATTAAGAAGAAAGAAATGATACGTATTGATTCAGGCAATTATGTTGCCTCATTCAATAGCTATGAACTTGGCGTTGGCCCGTTGCAATGCCGTATCACCGCGGAGATTCCAGATGAAGACTGCGATGACGGATTCAGAAAAGAGATTGTTACATTAACGACAGATGTAGTTATATGCAAATAAATTATGGCTTGTATAAATGTTAAGGTAAGACGCGCGACAGACCCACCTTTGGTAGAGGTTGTGAGGCTGGACGGCTTAAATTGCGTTTCAATCAGACCAATTTGCAAGATTCCTACAGAAAAGCCACAAAGACCGCCAAAAGGTTATCTGTATCTCAGAACGTCAGAAAAGAAAATCATAAGAACAAAAGACAAAAAACCAATACTTATAAAAGCTATGGCAGGAAATGATTCACAATATTACGATTTACCTTGGACGGGCGAGCAAGTAAAAGAAATGCTGTCTGGATTAATCGTTGATGAAAATAAGGAGCAAGACAGCAAAGAGTAATGAGCCAGGAGGAGAATATCACCAAGTTATTATTGAAGGCAGACGATAAGCTAAGAAGGCAATATGAAACGCTGGTTCGTGAACTTATCGCCGCAACTGGGGAAGCGCCAAAAAACGTTTCCCCTGATGAGTTATTCTCTATTGCGAAGCATTGCCCAAGAGCAGCAAAAGAAAAAATTGACCGGTTGCTAAATGAGTATTTCGCTCAAATGACCGCCACAATTCAAGCTGGAATCACGCAGGCTATATTGTTATCATCAAACAATTCACAGATGGCGTTTAATGGAATGACACGTTTCGATGAAGATGATGTGAAATCTTGGCGTAAAACGACAGCCGAAGCCTTCCGTGAGCAGCGGTTACATAATATGGGTGGGCTTGACCTATCCACCAAAGTTTGGAATTACACTCAACAAACTAAGGCAGAGTTTGAGTTGGCGATGTCGCAATCTATCGAGGATGCTCTAAAGAATGGAAATTCTGCTGAGCAGTTAGGCCGTGCTGTACGTGACAAGCTAAATAACCCAAACATGATGTATCGCCGTTATCACCTAAAAAAGCTAATGAGCGATGGCACGAAGAGAGATGTCGTTGAATGGCGCAGGAGGGTAATAGGTCAAGATGGAAAGGTGAGGTTTGTCAAGGAAGATTTGGAAAAGGTGGGTCGCGGCGTTTATCGCTCAGCACGTCAAAACGGTTTGCGCCTTGCGATGACAGAAATAAACATGGCTTACAATTATGCGAATTGTAAGCGTTGGAGCGAAGAGCCATTTGTTCTTGGCATCCGTATTCGTTTATCGAAGAACCATCCGTTGACAGATATATGTGACGAGCTTCAAGGCGATTACCCTTCTGATTTTGTTTTCACTGGCTGGCATCCGCGCTGCCGTTGTTCTATGTCCTCTATATTGATGGATAGAAATAGTGAAGAGTGGAAAAAGCTACGCGCGATGTCGGATGCTGAATACAACAGGTATGTTTCACCAAACCGTGTGAAAGATTATCCGAAAGTATTCAAGGACTGGTGCAAGTCTAACAAAGAAAAACTTTTTGATGCAGCCAAACGTAATAAGCTGCCTTATTTTGTTCGTGAAAACAGGGCGCAAGTTGAAAGGTTTTCAGGCATGCGGCTTGGTGAAAATTTTGCTCAACAGATAGACTATAGCCTTTCAAGCAATCTCGTTAAGATTGATGCCAGCGTGCTGCCAAAAGGAATGATGACGGACGAGCAAGTCAAAAAAGTCTTGTATTCGTTCATTGACAATAATAGTACTTTCTTTCCAAAACCGATAAGGGACATTGTCTTTAGCTGCGATAAAGTGGCTGGAACTGAGAGATTGCGCAATGGCTTTAAGTTCTATTTCTCAAATAAGGAAATAAACGGTTTTAATATGATGAAGGAGTTGAAGGGAGCATTTCACTCTATTGCGAATAACAAAGAAATGACTTTAATGCAGGAAACCGCAATGGATACCGTTTGGCATGAATTTTTGCATTGCCATTCAAAGGCATGGAGAAATGGTAGGGTTAGTAGTGCTGTTCCGTTGATGGAGACATTAAATGAGTTTTATGCACGACAGACCTACCCTCAGTTTGTTGCAAAATTTGGAGGAAGGGCTACGCATCATAAGGAGATAAGAAAAAACGGAATTGGCTATTACAACAATTCCGTCAATTTCCAAACTTTGCTCAAGCATTTTGGCATTGGCCAAGGTGTTGCAACTAAGAAGATAGGCAAGATGTTAGATGATACCTACTATGATGATTTCTTAGATGTTTCATTTGAGCGGATATTCAAAAATAAAACAGATGGAAAAAACTTCGACAGATTAATACAATTAATTGATATAAATCCAGAATGTTTTATTAATGAATTATAACTAATCGTAAGGCCCATACATTCTCAAAAAATCATATTTCATGCGAACAGGTAATTTGTTTACATATTCCATCTTTTTCTTTTCATCACCTCGTAGAAGATATAATTTCGCAATAAGAAGATTTGAAGAAACTTCATCTATTACTTTGAGATACCTTTCTTTCGTCATATCCCCTATTATTGCTTTTCGTTCCTCATCCGTTATATTGTGGTCAAAAATCGTTTCCATAACATACATATTTAATTGTTATCCTTAATGATTACATCGCAAATGTAGTAAATTATGCTGAAGCCAACATTATTTCCTGTTGATTTTTAAGAGCAATGCGACACGCCAGCCAATCCGCCAGCGTGCCGCATTCTCTTTGCTTACCCGACTAACGTCTTGTGTTTAACTTGCTCCCATTGAAGCGAGCCAAGCGATTCTACCAACTTGCCGAAGTGGTAATCAAAATTGAAATTATCCATCATGTGTTCAACTTCCTCCTCGGGGTAAGTCTTACTGAGAATCTGATAAACGTTTTCTCTTACGAGAGCCATTTGGTTAAGACACTGGGCGAAATCGTTTGTGTTGAAATCGATAACTCCGTTCATAATCTCGTTTGCTTTCTTGTTGTTAAATTCAGCCATTGTTGTGAAATTTTATGTGGTTTAATTAATAAGATGGATTTGTTTATTTTGGATTTTAGAAAGGTCGCGATTCTTCATCCTCAAATAAAGTCTTGTCGCCATTTTCTATGCGGAAGAGATTATTGATAAAATTGAATCCAAGATGATTCCATGTGACATACGCCTTGATGTCTTCGCCAAAAACGTGATACGTCCTTTTGCAGTACATCACCACTGGAAAGTTTGTTAGTTTTTCTGTAGGATACCAAGAGCCATCAATATTGACGATATATCCGTTATTTGACAACATATTGTTCAAGTACTGGGCCGTGGTCTTCAATTTCTTTGCTATCGTTGTTATATTGAAGAAAGGGCCGTTTTTCGGTGCATCATCGCAGTATTGGTTATTTGCCTCATGCTGCCTTACATTATTAGTGCTTGTCTGTAATGCTTGGCGCAGCAGCGCGTTGTTTTCCTTTAGGGCTTCTATTAAATCCCTGGAGTGGTCATCATCGGAATGTGTGTCTGCTTCATATTTACCTGTGAGCCTAATTCGTTTGAGGATTTCCTTCACCCCCTTCTTGAACTCCTTCGCTTTTGGCAAGCGCGATTGCATCAAGACTTCGTAAACGCCAAATTCGGTGAGGAAAAGGTAGTTAGCACCTGCGTAAGTGCTTGATTCTGAAGGTTTATAACTATTAGTTAGAAACCTTTTTTTGCAATTCAGAGCTTACAAAAATTGTAATTTTCTCATCTTCATCAATCTTTGATAACATCCTTGATGGATTTGAATGACCAAGCCAATTTGCAACATCTTTAGCCAAAAACAAAGGCTTTTCCCTTGTGCCATAGACATTGACTTGTTGATTACAGATAACCTCACTGTCAATCACTGTGATTTTTTGATTTTCAACCATAATGATAATTTTTTTTGCATTTTAGGCAATAAAAATAGCGGTATTGCCTTTCCCGCTGCTAAAACTACTGGTTGAATGGTAGATTCGGAATGCCATTATAGCAATTCCACGGGGGTACAATACCGCCTTATATATATCCTCTATGAGGACAGAAAGGGGCTATGGTAACTCTTTAATGTAATTAAAGATTCCATTCAACAAATAAAGTTTTAGCACCACAAAGATACTACTTTTACTTCTAACCACAAACATAATTGCGATTTATTTTATTCCAATTTTATGATTTTGTATTCCTGCCTTGATTTTCTCTTTTTCTTTCTGTATGCCTCTACCTCCGAAAGGATGTAATTGCGCTTTATTCTATCTGCCTCATTTAGAAGATATCCTATGTTATTGCCATTAGCCATGAACTCTTTATTATCTTTTCTGACGAGTACATATCTACACTTTCCTGCCATCTTGGAGTACTTCGCTCCATAGTCGTGTAATTCAAGAAGGATAGAAGCTCGCATGCGTAATTTCTTCAAAAGTCTTACTTTCATTGTTCAACGAATTTTCGCATTACATTCAGCTCTGACATACTAAGGCTATAGATTTTGGATTTTGCAGTTCGTAGCGTTCCGCAGATGCTATATCCTCCGTCTTCTGTTTCGACAATAACCTTTTCTTCTGCCGTATATTGCACATTATTAAGCAATTCAGCTACAATGTGACGCAGCACTTTTATTTCTTTATCATTCATTGTTTCTCTTAGCTTAATCTGTTATGTGATAGAAGTAATCAGCTTGCTCACCTTGCAAGTTTTCTAATGCGTAGTCGTTGGCTTCATTCCAAAGTTTATTGTAAAGATAAGCTTTATCATTTTCTTCATCTGTGCCATTCTCAACATAATGGTAGTAAATCTTATGATTAAGAACAAGTACAAGTTCAGTAAGGTATTTGTAATCTTCTTTCCACTCATCAAAGGCACGGTTAAACGTGTCTTGAATGGCTTGCAAGCCGTATGTGTCAGCAATGGAGAAATCTTGCCAGAATGTAGTGAAAGGTTTGTAGCCTGTTTCTTCTTCAATGTTCCATTTGGGAATTATCATTTTTAATTTTGCCATATCTGTATGTTTTACATTGTTATTATCAATTCTTCATTTCTTAGTCGGTTTTATTGCGTCTATTGTTTGCTTCCAATATGCAATCCATTTCCTCATTGTTGCTATATCGGAATCTCCAATATTGTAAACGGTTGAAGTATATAATTGGCCAAAAGCGCTACATTGCTCGATATGGCTGTTTGCAACCACAGCCGAAACAATGTTCAGCATTGTTTGTATTTCTTCTATTGTGTATTCCATTGATTGTTTATTTTGAGCAAAATCCTCATTATTAGTCTATTTACTTATTACTTGCCCATTCCTCAAAGGCATTATAGTAGCCTTTTCTAATAAAGAGCATATCTCCACTACCGTCACCCCACCAATCATTACAATGTGAAATGTATCTGCCTATCTGATTGTGATTTGCTGGGCATAACTTCTTATAAATAGAACGAAACATGGAAGATACCTTTCTTCCGCTGAAATGCCCAGCTCTCTTAGCGTCATTGGTGCAGTAACCATACATTGTAACAGTTTCCACTTTCTCGTTGTCATCAAGAAACTCCCAATCGCTATCGCCCCATGCTCCGTAATTGATGGTATCTTTTAGTAGCTGCTGCTCGTCTGATGTCAGAACTGACACTATTTCCTGTATTTGATTTATTGTTGCTTCCATAATTCAATATTGTTTTGTTTGCCCCGTTGGTTAGACGGGGCGTTACCTTTATGCTATTTCCAAATAATTCAATCCAAATGTTTCAGAGCATTCAACGAATTTGCCGAATCGGTCTTTATTTATTGCAATAGCCCTAAACCACTGCCTCATTTGCCAAGAGCCACATTTGAGCATTTTTTCTAATTTCCAAGTCGTTTGGTCAAATTTATTTCGCAAATCATTCTCTTTTTGCGCCTTTGCACCAAAGTAAACCAACAAAGCTTTAACAGCATTTGCCTTTTCATCAATACTTGTGCCGTATAGCAATACTTCTTGAATATCCATGCAGATTTCTGATTTCTCGCTATTGATAGAATCTGATAAATTCTTCAAGAACCAATTCTCATCTTCTGAAAGATTGAACATCTTCGTGATTGCTTTAATATCTCTTGCGTAAACTGACTTCATAATTCTCATTTTTAGGTGGTTAGTTGTTAATTCCCTTTCTTTTATATTGCAAAGATAGATATAATTTTTATATATACCAAATGTTTTCGCTAATATTTTAGATGGAAGTACAATTATTTTTCGCCTGCTCCATATTCACGCAGCGCGAAAATACACATGAATACATGTTTTTTTGACTACTCAAAAATTTTATTGGCGTAACTCGCTGATAATCAAGGGGTGTTTTATGCAAATGCATTGCAAGTGCATTGCAAATGCATTGCAAGTGCATATTTCTCTATATTAAGTCTCTGATTCTCAGCCATTTAGAAACCGCGAAAAAAATCTCGAAAATTCCTTGGATTTTTTGGTCTGCCTCACTATATTACAATATATAATTTATTAATCTAAGTAATATTCACAGGTTCATATTACTTATCTTAATAAACCATATATTGTAATATTAGTGAGGCAGACCAAAAAATCACCCCTATATATTTAGTCGATGCTCGAAATTTTTCAAATTTCTCGCCGAATATCCAGGGGGAAGGGATTCGTGTTTTTGAGTTGAATTTTAAAAGGGTGTTTATTGGATAGATATTTTTAATCGTTTCATTTTGTTGTGTTGAATAATTCAATTAATTTTGTGGATGTAATTAAACAAATGAAATGAGACATGAAGAAAAAGTTAATCCAAGTTTTGAAAACCTTGTACGCGAGCAAGGGTTTTAAGGCAAACGAACTTGAAGAGCTTGCTGACGTTTTGTCAAGCAGCCTTAAAGAAGATTCAACGGATGAGGAAATCAGCAACGTAGCAAACGGTGCTGAATCATACGTTAACATGCTTCAAAAGGTCGGTAATAGATATGCAAGCGCCATCGAAGAAAAGTACAAAGGTTATGTGAAGCCAAACGTGACAGAAGACAAAACAAAACCAATTGAAGAAAATTCTTTGACCAAAGAGGCGATTGCAAAACTTATTTCTGAGGGTATCGCAGAGGCCATCAAACCAATCCAACAGCAACGTGAATCTGAGCGTTTATCGCAAGTTCTTTCAAGCAACGAGAAATTGAAAGGTATTCCTGCAAAGTTTATTTCGCGTTACAAGTTGGAGAAAGAAGAAGACCTCGATAATGTTGCCTCACAGATTGCGCAGGATTATGCAGACGAGCGTAAGGCTATCCTTGAATCGCTTGGAATTGCTGAGCCTCCAACTTCTGGCGGTGATGCTGATTCCGATGAAGGATTTGCAAAACTGATGCAGGGAGCGCAAAAGGCACTTGAAACAAAAGAAAAATAAGAAAGTTATGTACTACAAGAAGAAATTTCCGACAGACATCAAAGAAGGTGCTTGGGATGAGAAAAGTTGCGTGCGGCGTGTTGCTGGTTTCACGATTGATGAAACCAATCTGCCGTCAACGTTAAAATGGTTGCCCAAAGGAACGCCATTAGTGTTGCTTACTAACGGTATGGTGAGTGCGTGCAAAACGGCAAAGGTGTACGAAAAAGCAGTACAAGATGCAACAACGCTTAAGGTAAACAAAGGTTCATTGTTCATGGTTGGCGATAAGATTGCTGGCTCTACAATTTCCAAGGTTGATGATTCGTCAAGTGATTTTACCATGCTGACAATTTCAGAACTTGAAAACGAAGTGGAAGCTAACGCTGTAGTTGACGATGGCAACGCAGGCAAGGTTATCGGCTTGAATTATGCCACCGTTGAACTGGATGGGCAACAGAGCTGCACGCCCACATTGCAAGCGTATGAGATTGACGAAGATTCCTTGCCTTATCCTATTAACGAGGCAATTAAGGAGGCTTTGACCGTAACGCATAAGTATTTGATTAAACCTTAACTAAAAAATAGAGATGGATAGTCTGATTAAAGAGCTGGAAAAGCCTAAGAGATTTGATGTGTTTGTGCAGGAGCAAATGAAAAACTCCACGTACAAACCACTTTGGAAAGATGAGATTGCCACAATTGACTACGAGGCTTCACGCACGTATCGTGCCGCGATTGCGGAGTATAGTGCAGCGATGGTCGGTAGTGTAATTGACAAAAACGGCGAAAAGCCAACGCACACCATGCCAAGTGCAAATGAGCTTGTTGGTTCAATTTCGCACATGGGTGACGAATGGCAGATGGATAATGACCGATTAGACCAGTATTACTACATGGAAGGCCGTTTGCGCAATAAATACGGAAATGACACTCCTGCGATGTATGCTTCTAATGATTACGCCAAACTTGTGAAGTATTTGTTTGACCCGTTTGAAAAAGCAGTTATCGCGCCTCAGAAACGAATCGACTTGCTTTACTATGAAGGTTTGTTCAGAGGCACGCAGACCGTAGATGCCAAGAACAACAAGAAGTCCAACGTTACTTACAAGATTGATTTGGGCGTGAAGAAATATCATCCTACCGCCAAATGGGGTGAGGTGGCTTCAACGCCGATTTCTGATATTCAACGTATTGTGGACGAATTGTCTGCCAAGGGTAAGACGGTTGTTAAAATGCGTATGAGTACACGCACTTTCCGTAAAATGTGCAAGAGTAAGGAGTTTGCAGACACGTTTAAACTGAAACTTGGCAAGGTTGACATCAGTCCTGCAAAAATCACGTTCAACGAAGCGAACTTGTATCTGGAGAGCCTTTTGCTGCCGACAATCACAATCGAGCCTGACCGTTTTGTGAAATTGCAGGATGGAAGTATAATTAACATGACCGTTGATGACCGTGTTGTGTTCCAATGTGTTCAGAATGTTGCCGTGTTGAAGGTATCTGACCCTCTCGAAATGATTGACCCACTGCCTAACAAGACTTATAGTCAGTATGACGATGCACTTGTAGGCTTTTGGCGAAACGAAAAAGGACGATTCATTGACTATGAAATGTGGGCAACGCCTGTATTCTATGGCCTTGATGATTTCTTCATTATGGAAACCGATAAAACAGCATAACAACAATGAATATAATTGAGGCTATTGCAACGGAGATAGAGCCATACGAGCAATCTATGGCATCTATGGAAAAGGGATTGATTGACGCTGGATTTCGTTTTACGCCATACGCGCCGACAGATGAATACAACAGCGAGGCGAGAAAGACCGTTGCTTTAGCCTCAATGTTGTGTTTATCGAAAATGCTTTCATTGTCTTCTGAGAGTGCTGGAGGCTTTTCGCAAAGCTATGATACCAAGCTGCTGAAGGAGAGAATTAAATCTATCGCTGAAAGTGCTGGAATTTCGCCAGACTTGGTCTTGAAAGAGAACGACAACAACATCTATTGCATACATATATGATAAAGAATGCAACAATATCCTTACAGACTGTAGTCAAGCAGGAGGATGAAGACTTGAATATTATTGAAAAGATATGTTGGTCGAAATGCGTAGGATGCACAGTTGCGCCAAATTCTAAGGCCAATCAAATAATGCTCAATGATGGTTATAAATATAATACATCATACGATATTCTCCTTAATGACGTGAGATGTTTCGGCAGGATTCCGAAGGTTGGCGATTATGTTAGGGTCGTCAAGAACGATTCAACATTGGATGCCAAAAGACAGATTCTTGGAGTAACAACAAAAGGGCATTGGCTGAAATTATGGATATAGCAATAGAAGGGTTTGAGAATGTTTTAAAAAAGGCTGGAGCGAAGAAACAGAACAATTCAGCAAATAGAGGCAACGCAATACTTCGAGAATTGACCATCATAGCAGAAGAGGCGTGCAATATTGCACGTGATGCGTATCCAGACCGCATGAGTGGCGGTTACGATGACCACACGCGGAATTTACGCGGTAGCATTTGTGCTACAATCTATTACGGTGGTAGCGAGGTGAAAAGATGTGGCTTTGATGGTTTGGGAAGTGCAGAAGGCGAGGCGAATGCAGAAATTGCAGCTAATTCGCTGGATGCCGACCAAACAGCGCTTTGGGAAATCAAAGTGAGCGCAGGAATGTATTATGCAAGATATGTTGAAGCAAAAGGCCACAAGGTTATCTCTCATGTACAGGGATGGTTGACAGAGCAATTGAATAAACTTGCACAAGACATTAAGGATGGAAAAATATAAGAACTCAATAGACGTAGTTACATCGCTTTGCAGATATTTGAAGCAGCAAAGTGATTTTAAAGTATTTGCATACGAGAAGGATGAAAACTATCGAGGTGATTATATTGCTGTCAATAGTCTGTCTGTCAATTACGGAAAATGGGCAGATAGTAATTTGATAAATCTTAATATCCACGCACAGGACAATTCGTCTGGAAGTCTTAATAAGGAAAGTCTTTCACGGATGTATGAAAATGTCTGCAATCTTATCCCTTATACTAACGAGATGACTGAAACCGAAGACCAACCATTGATGGTTGATGGTATTGCTTATTCTATCAGTTCAGACAGCAATGTGATGAAAGATAACGATGAAACACATTTTATCAATTTGAGAATTAAAGTTCAATTTTAAAAAAGAAAATAATTATGGCAAAGACTTCACCTTATGGAATCGTAAGCGTTAAATTGCTTGATGTAGAGAAAGATGGCTCTTTCCCAATTGATTCAAAATGGGAAACAGCTTTTGAGTTTAGTGCAATTGTGAAGGATAGTTTTTCTTTCAACGATAGCGCAGCTTCAACCAATAACATTGAAGTTGAGGACATGGACGAATATTACGCAACGCTTGAAAGTGATAAGGGACAAAAAGGCTTCACCTTGGATGTCTATGATTTTGGCGAGAAGATTGCCAAAGAATTGCTTGGCTATACAAAGGTAGGCGATTATATCACAGAGACCGTTGGCTTTAAACTTGGAAATAAGGCCGTCCGTGTTCAGACAAAGAAATTTTCAGATTTCCCAGCAAAGGTTTTTGAATGGGCGAATATGAAACTTAATGTTACTATGGCAGGAACAATGGGTAAGAGCGGCTTTCCTAACATCCATGTAGAATTTGTAAAACAGGCTCACCTTAATGCAGAAGGTAAGGAAGTGCCTGGTGCAAGATGGAAAGATTTGGCCGATGAATAAGAAAACTCATGAGTTAAAAACAAAATAAAAAACATGGCAAAATTTATCAAATTCAGAGAAAAAGCATCTGTGGCAGCTTCAAAGGCTGACACAGAAGGCGCAGAAGGCCGCGTTGACGTGGTCAAGAGCGAAAATGCGCTCGTGTATGAAGCCTCTGCCGTTATCCGTGGAATCTCGGACACGCAGGCAGAGTATGTGAACCGTAAGGTTAAGGAGGAAAATGACGCTAAGGCGAAGATTTCGTTCAGCGTTTCACCTTCCGCGACTTTCGTTAAAGGTACACCAACGGCATTCACGTTGACCGTTACTTGTACGTTTGCAGGTACGAATGTTGACGCTGATGCACTGCCAACGATGACAGCAGGTGATGCTTCCGTCACCGTTACGAAGAAGTCTACTGGTGTTTACACTGCCACGGTGAATGCAAGTTCGACAACCCTCTTTGGCGTACATGCTACCGTTAAGGGCGTTCAAAGAACTGCAACACAGACGGTTTCTGCCTACAATCAGATTCTGTTTGGTGTCAGCTCTTACGAAACAGCACCTGTCAGCGATTCGTCTGAGATGGGCAAGTTCCTTGCTCATGTCAACGGCAAGAAGTTGCAGAGCAATTCAAACGGCACGTATAAATTCTCCTTCACGGCTGAAAAGCCCTATGGTTATGTTCTGATTCCGTCCGATGTAACTGTTTCGCCTAACTTGGCAAACAACCTCGCAGGTCGTGAAGGTCCGTTGCCAGTCAACTTTGTAAAGCAGACTGACTGGACAGATTCAGGTACCACTTACAAGGTGTATCGCATGGCATCAAAGATGGGCGTAAGCGTCCATAATGTTGAACTTTATTAATCTAAAGAGAAATGGCAAAAAAATACGGAGTAGCATCCGATTACATCAAGTATACATCTCGTATTAAATCAGATACGAGTGACGGTGTTGCAGTTGAAGCCTCACAGGTCGTTGACCTTGAAGAGGATAAATTGCAGAGCGACATCAACAAAGAGTTGAAAGCGTCTATCGCATCTGCAAGCGGCAAAACATACTCAAAGAGCGAAATTGACAGCAAGGATACAGCCACGCTGACATCAGCGAAGAGTTATGCCGATACCAAGAAGACAGAGGCTGTCAGTGCTGCCGCCACAGACGCAACCACGAAGGCTAACAGCGCTCTCGCTTCTGCCAAGAGCTACGCGGACCAGAAGGTTTCTGCCCTTGGAAGTGTGTACACAACTAAGGGTTCATGTACTGCCGCTCAGTTGAAGGCTCTCACTTCTGCAAAGGCTGGCGATGTGTGGAATATCACCGATGCCATAACCATTGATGGCAAGGCTTATCCTGCTGGCGTGAACGTGGTATGTGTTACTGCTTTCAGTGCTGCCATTGACCCGGCTGTCACCAAGAACTGGGACGCTTTGCAAGGCTTGCAGGACTTGACGAGCTATGCCAAGAAGAGCGAAATTGAAGAAGTAGCTGTCGCTAATGTGAAATTCGCACAGGAGGAAGATGTTCCGCAGGGTAATGGTGTCTCTTTCAAGAAGACCATTACCTATGTCAACGGTCGAGAGGCGACTACGGAATCGGATTTTAATCTTCTCCCTGCCACGTCCACCAAGGCTGGCGTTATGTCTGCTGCTGACAAGGTGAAACTTGATGCGGTGGATGGAAAGGTTGGAGATGTGTTGATTAAAATCGAACAAGATTTAGGCTATGCAATAACTAAAAATTCAGAAACTTCTTTCGGCACTTCGGTTATCGGGAAAAACGCTAACATCGGAATGTCAGCATTAATCGGTTCAAATGCGATGTTGGGGGATAATGCAGCAATTCAAGACGGAATTTCTATTGGAACTGATTCTGAAAACGATAATTTTTATATAAGTAAAGGAGATACTTTAGCTTCAATTGGCTACAATGTATCTATAAATAAAGGTGTGATAATTGGAACCGATGTAAGTATTGGTTCTGATATTGAATTAGGTCAAGAAGGAAGCCAACAAAATATTTTTGGTGTAACCATGGGCACAGTAAGAGGCTTAGGTCTTGATGCAAGCGGTAATTTTATTTGGGAGATAAGTGGCTCTAAGAAAACCGCCGCCACCACCGATGACCTCTCCGCTTTGGCAACTCGTGTCTCCGCTCTGGAAGACCTTTTGAAACTGGCATAGCCAAGAACTAACATTTAGACAGGGTGTACAATAGTGTGCAATAGTGTATAATAGTGTACAATAGTACATCCTGCCTAATCCTCTCATACAAGCAATATGAATAGAAAAATGTACAGATGTGCCATTGTTATCACGGCATACAATGTTGAAAGATATATTGAACAGAGCGTTGCAAGCGCCTTGAATCAGACAGAGAAGTGTGAGGTTATTGTCGTTGAAGATAAGTCAACAGACGGAACGCTTGACATCCTCAGAAGAATCAAGGGAATTACTCTCTTGGAGAATGAAAAGAATGTTGGCGCTGGTTTGTCGCGCAGACGAGGCATTGACTATGCAAGTGCAGATTATGTAATGACGTTAGATGGCGATGATTACATAGACCTTGATTTTGTCAAGAGATTGCTTGCTACAGCCGATGCCACAGGCGCGGATATTGTCAGCGGCGGCGTGAAAATCCTCAAAGAGGATGGCTCATGGGATGCCACGTCCTACGGAAACTGTGTTACGGAAGGCCGCGACAAGGTTGCCAAGTTTTGGGGCGAACGTATTGTGTTCATGAATAACAAGATTATTCGCAAAGAACTCTGCAACAAAGTCCCATATAGCGATAGGCGCTATATCGAGGACACGCCGACAATTATTCCGATGATGTTCTTCGCCAACAAGGTTGCGTATGCTGACACTATCGGTTACACCTACCGAATGCGTAAAGAATCTCTGACGCACACGACCAATATTCTAAAGGATGTGGTATTCAAAGGTCTCTGCTGGATTGATTTGTACGAGTTCTTCAATACACATGACCAAGGCATGTTTGAGGCTGTTAACGTCAAAGGATTTATCGTCAACATCATTGGTACGCTGAATAAGATTCACGTCACGCCCGAGATGGTTGCTCCATTTGAAAAGGAATGGCATGAGTTTACGATGCGCCTTCTGAATGTTATCGAGATTACGAATATTAATCTTGTCGGAGGGGATAATAAGAAACAAGTAAAAAACTAATTATTAACTAAGTGTGGTTAAACGGCCTTCGGGCCAAACATTCTTTGGCAATGTGCAGATGTTGTCATTTCACATTGTCAGAGAATGTTATTATTTTATAAGGTTATGGCAACAGTAGATTGGAAAAAGCTTGAAGGTCGCATATTTAGGTTTGACGTGAATACTTCGACAGCGGATGCGTTGAAGGCTACGAATCCAGCGATTATTCATTTCACGACAGAGGGAGACATCGTGATGAATGGGGAGAAATTTTGCAGCCCGAAGAAGAAGGATTTGAAGGTAGTGAAGTTATGCACATCGTATGAGAATGCTAAATATGATGCAGTGCTGACGCAATTAAATGGAAATGAACTTCAATATTTGAATTACCCAGAAACGGCGACAGAAGAAGTTTCCTATAAATCATATATTATAGTCGCCTCCTTGATAAACGGAAAGCCTTTTTATTGGTTTTCAGATGCTTATAATTTAGGAGGGCCAGGCATCAGAATTGCATCAGAAAAAATTATCGGTGTAGACGAAAAGACTTTCAATGCAGGGTTTGATAGCTTGGCAAATGATATTGTATTTGTATTTGATTATGATACAATAGTATTAAAAAGTTTTACATACGGAAGTGGCTCTGACACTGGAGACCTTAATTATGTTGGTTTTTCTTATATGGCATCAGCATCCTTTATAACAGTGGCCAACAACGAAGCAGGAGGCATTAATTTTGATGTTGCTTTATACAATGATTTGAAACGTGTTTATAGCGATATATCACTCCTTCCACTCGTTACTGGTGGCTTAACAAATACAGCATCCAAAGAAGCAACAGGTCTTGTAAAAATCGGAAAGGGCCTTACCACTCATTCAGAAAAGACTGATACAGGTGACTACATTGACGATGAAAGCGTTGGTCTACTTGAACTACTTCCTGCCAAAGCTGACACCCTTGGCGGCGTAAAGAAAGCCAATCTGAACCTTCAAAGTGAATACGAGTTTTTGAAGGCCGTGCCAAGCGTCACCACTCTTGACGAAGCGAAGTTTGCCATCAATCATCTACGAATTATCTGCAAAACACTCGTTGATAAACTGGAAGAGGCAGGAACGTTGAATAAATAATATTGAAGACATGATTAAAATTGCAACACACAACAGCTTCACAGGAGAGAAAGGTGACGGTCTTTTGTCGTTCCTTGTCTCCGCGTTTTCAAAATGCCAGTCAAAAACCTTAGTGCAGCAACATCGATGCGGCTGCCGTCTGTTTGACCTTCGCGTGAAATGGGACAAGGGCAGAGGGAGATTCGTTGCTGCACATGGGCTTTGGAAAGCTAAGAAATCCCTGCTAAAACTCATGGCAGAACTAAACGGCATTGCAGTATCTTCGCCAGTCAAGACGAAGTATCTGCTTACCTATGAGGGGGAATGCGAAGAAGGCACGGAAGTCTACGATAACTTCCGAAAACTTGCCGAATGCCTCAAAGGATTCAGCAACATTCAATGCGTGCAACTGAGTGTTAAGAAACCAGATTGGCGCGTATTGTGGTCAAGTTGTGATATGCCGTACTACACTGCCGCCTATGATGTCTTGGCCAAGGATAATTGGAAGACACTGCTTCCGATTCCTTGGATGTGGTCGAAGTTCAGACGAAAGGCAGAGTTCAGCGATGCCTATTACAGAATGGTTGATTTTCTTTAGGAGGGAAAATATGGAATCGTCATTTATTTTAAATCCGTTGGTTGCTTTGGCAGGCATCGGAGCATACTACACCATTCCCACTGAGATACAGGAGACGTTTTACGGTATGCGATGGATGGTGTTGTTTATTATCTTCATGATAATTGCGGACTTTTACTTGGGTCTGACTGAGAGTGTGAAGGTGAAAAAGGAATCGTTCAGATATAGCAGAGCAGGGAGAAGGACCGTTTGTAAATTCATCGAGTACATGATTTACATCATGACGGGTGCGCTGCTTGGCAAATCTTTCCTTGAACCTATGGGTATAGGCACATACGAGGAGGGCGGCGCGTTAGGCTCTGTCTTTGCTGCCATATTTGAACTGGATAGCATAAAGGGACATGTGTGCGCCATACATAATATAAAGTTTAATTTCTCTTTCAAACGCTTTATTGTCGCTATGATAAAGAAGAAGGATAAGGATACAGGAGAGGCGTTTGAGGAGGCGACGAAGGAGGAGAAGTAAGATGGCAAATTACAAACAAATAATTCCCTTCATTTTATCATGGGAGGGCGGTTTTTGCAACAGAAAGAACGACAGAGGAGGCGCGACAAACAAGGGCGTGACGATAAACACGTGGCGAGGTTATTGCGCTAAAAAGGGCAAGCCTGCCACTATTGAAACCTTGAAAGCGATGACTACCAGCGAATGGGAAGAGATTTTTAAAACCATGTACTGGGATGCGCTCAGATTGGATAATGTGACAGACCAAAATGTCGCTAACATCATGGTTGATTGGGCATGGGCCAGCGGCGTGGGCACGGCGGCGCGACAATTACAGAAGCTCGTAGGCGTGAAGGTTGACGGCATCATCGGCAACAAGACGTTAGCTGCCGTCAATAGCACAAGCGGCTTGCCGTTGTTCGGACGTATCAAGCAGATGCGCCTATTGTTCGTCAAGAGTATTGTCAAGAACGACAAGAGCCAGCAGGAAAATCTTAGAGGCTGGGAGCGCCGAATTAATTCAATTATGTACGACAATCTTATTTTGAACAAATGATTAAGTGGTTTTACAAGCTATGCAGCAAGGTGGCAGGCTTTGCTGCCTCGCTTGGCATTGATGGTCTTACACATATTATCGTAATGACCATTATCTCCAAGATGGCACTTATTTTCTTGCCAGTATGGGTAATGGTAGCCGTTATGCTGCTTGTTGCCGTTTCTAAAGAATTGCTCGACAGGTTCACAGGGCAGGGAACGTCAGAGTGGAAGGATTTCTTTTGTGATGTTGCAGGCATTTTAATAGCGATGATATGAAAAAGGCATTGTTATTCTTTATTGTTCTTCTCTCTCTTGTTTCGTGTTCGCGAAAGACAACGAGCGTTGAGAAAGAGTTCACGGATTCAGTGAGGATAGAGAGACGTGACACGTTGATACAACGGCAGATTCTTACGATTGCTGACACCGTGTACCTCTCCGATACCGTCTTTGTCTACGAGCTAAAAATGGTTACGGTTGATTCAGATGGAAAGGTTCTCCGCACCGATACGGAACGCGAAAAGAAAATCATTTCCAACCGAAACGCAAAGCACTATGTCAACGCCAAGCAGGAGGAGCGGCAGACGAGCGTAACGGACAAGAAAGAGACGAGAAAGGAGAAGGAAAACAAGACGGTGAAGGAGAAACCGCCGATTTTGCAGCGATTCAAAGACAGCCTCTTTCAGCTCGCCGCGGTGTTGCTGATGATAATTGGCGCGTGGTATTATTTTGTTTATTCCAAGAGGAGCAGAAGCAAGAATAATCCTTAATGATTATTCAACCTTTTAATTCCTCTAAAATGAAACAATTACAGATATTATTTGATAAAGCCGTTGAAGCTACAATGAATGCAAGCGGTTTATCTTTTGAAGAGTTCACGACAAGCAGAAGCGAACGAAGTGTGAATGCACGTGTAGTTTTCGTTGATTATCTAATCGAAAAAGGAATGAGTGAAGGCACTATCGCTGAGTTAAGTGGTATGAGCCAGCAAAGGGTGAACGCCTTGAAAAATTCACGCATCTACCGAATGAAAACTCTTATGTGCAGAGTGTTGAAACAAAGTCTAAAAGATATTATCGGATAAGAAATGGCGTGCCTTCGGGTGCGCCTTTTTTTGTTGTAAATTAATTATATATAAATGTTAAATTCACGCATTTTTCTAAGATAAAATCTTGGTTTTTATTTGGTGTTTTCAAGATAAATAGCTATCTTTGCAATATAGAAAAGAAGGAAATAGCAATAACACCTCAGCCCTCGACAACACGGTAAGTCACTAATTATGAAGACGAATAAAAAATATAGCAAGAAGTCAATTATCGCAATCATCAGACGTGGAGAACCAACGGAGATTTTCCGCCTTTGCTTCCATTTGAATGGTGAAGTAAGCAAAAAATCTGTATGCGAATTAATCAGAAGCTTTGCTCCTTCAAAAAAAATTAAGGACACAGCCTATGATATTGCGTATCGCTCGGAACATAAATTCCAACCGTTGTCGTCAACCGAATTGTCAAGAGAATCTGAATACTACGAGGCGAATAAGATTCACATGATTGTTAATCAATTGCGGTATTATATGAAAGGCGATAAGGATTCTTATACGAAGACACCAATTTTGATTGAAGGACAATTATTTTGGGCATCACGAGAATATGGCCGTAATGACTATAACAAGTCTTTCATTTGTGAATACAAAGGGAACGAGAAGATTTGTGACCTCTTGGTAAAGTTAGGAAATAAATATTTATAATAAATAAGGCGCACCAGAAGCCTCCAAAAAGCCTCAAGGGTATGAGCAAGAAATTATGAAAATCAAAGCATCTAAATTCAATGAGGTTAGATTATCTGACGTTGCTCAGTTTATAAAATCACCTTCACAAATTATTAGGTCTGAGTGTTCAAATGGCGTTCTTCTTGGTCAAATCAGCCTTAAAGATGGAAGTGTTATGCGATTATATGCTGGCGATGAGATTCGCATTAATAATGTTCAATTGCCGTTGGCTGCACCATCCTCTTTCCCATTTCCTGAAAATGAGGACTATTTTAATTCTGAGATAGAAATAAATGACTTATAATATATTCTGTTGGTAAATTTATTAGCCCTCGACAACACGGTTAAGTCTATAATTCATGAAATATAGCGTTTATTACAGCAATAATGTGGAAACGAATAAGGTTGCCGAGTTCGAAACATTAAAGGAAGCCAAAGATTATTGCGCCAAGAACACAGAAGGTTGCGACGAAGTTTGTGCCGAAGACAATTGTTTTGAACATAATAACAATTTTTGGTATGAAGTATATGAAGGAGAGGACTGTGCTATTTATGATGAAGACGGCGAAGTTGCAGACCTCAAACAAACTGTTTACGAAACTGAACGCTTTTATTACGATTAATTAATCAAAATGAAAAGAGAAATACCATTATTTATCGTTGATTCTTCGAGAAAACACAAGAAAGGAGAATGTGACTATATATGTTGCACTGATAAAGATAACGGCTTTATCGCTAAGATTGATTACATTGATGGCGAATTAGAAGAAACAGGAAGTGATTACAGAATAGGGTTAAGCAAAAATGGAATCTCTTGCAGAATGAAGATAGTTCGCTCAATGGGCGAGAATCCAACTGAAACCGCGGTTAGAAGCCTGCTCAAAAAAGGAATGGAGTATTATTCAACTATCATTCAAAAAAATGTTGATGTCACAAAGCTCAGCCGAGAAGATTGCGTTGATTGCATTGATGTGATTATAAGAGCCAATATGTCCTTAATGAAGGACAGGCCACTTGGCCAAAGACAGACAATTGCGACATCTATTTGCGTGTTAGAGGCCGCCAAAAAATACATAATGGAAAAATAAAATCATCATGAAAGAAATAATAAGAGGCATAACAACTCGTTATATATTCCGTAACTCGGATAAAAAATCCGTTCAGTTAGATGTGACAGTATATGATGCTGAAACAGCGTCAAATGTCAAGGTTCATGATATAGTTCTACATGTAGATGGTATCGAAATGAACTACAATTATAACAACACTAATGGCCCGAGCTGCATCTACGGTAAGTGTAACACTTCAATCCATGAAATGCTCTTTAACAACAAAGGAGAAGGTCGAATAAAAATAAGAACGAAGATTGGCGATGAATATTTAATAGCAATACCAGAAGACATTTCATCGGACATTTACAATTCACTAAAGAACAATGACAAATAAGCAATCAGGCTGGGGCGGCCGCCGCGAAAATAGCGGCCGCCCAAGAACAAACAAAGTCACAATGTGGGCAAATGTAACGCCTGCATTCCTTGCTAAACTAAAAGAGAAGGCCGAAGAAGAAAACATGAAGGTCGGTGAATATCTCGAAGAACATCTTAGGTTATAATTTTCAGCAAATTAAATCCATTCGTAAGGTGCTGATTCTGAAAGCCAATCAAAACAATATGGCGCGTTTCGGCAAATTACCAGCAAATTAAATCTTTCTTAATACTTCGTGATTATAACCGAATTATAATCAAAAAAAGGCTCGTCACAGCTATTGTGGCGAGCCTTTTTTGCTTCATGCTGTTAGCTTTTCATAAAACAAACAGATTACAATTTCCACAAAACCGAAACAAATCGCAACAGCCGAAATTTGTCTTAGAAAGCAGGAAAATCCTGTTTCATAACTTAAAAACAAATTTATTATGGAAGGAATTGAAAAAGTGATTTGTTGCGACCGTGGCAACAATGACGCCTTGGCTTATGCAGCGATGGCAAACAAACAGTCCGACCCTATGGCAATGGCAGCGATGATGAACGGAGGCATGGGTAATCAGTGGATGAATAATCCATTTGCCTATATGATGTTTCTTGCATTGTTTGGCGGTGCAGGATTCGGAGGCTTTGGTAACAGAGGGAATGCCGTGCAGGATGCAGAAATCCAAAATCAAATCGCCTCTCTACGCTCACAGATGGCCGACAACCACAATGCAGATT
>ULKL01012206.1_pt1 | contig 45492 bp, 60 predicted proteins | sample 1951161 | NCBI WGS metagenome assembly ULKL01 (sample SAMEA4835501, study PRJEB28245) | human gut metagenome | biome: gut microbiome; material: fecal sample | place: Denmark | collected 2008
AATGACCGTCTTGGCCCCATGCAACTGAATAATCGCCCGTGTTTGCTGCTATTGTAAAATTTCTTGTAGTCGATGCCAGTGAATAGAGTCCAACATTTGCCGCCATCGAGCCATAGCCTTTGTTTAATGCTATTGAACAATTCTCTGCATTTTCTGTCACTGTATGGTCGTCAGTATTTACGGAATAAATTCCACTTTCACCACTTTTGTCCATTGCGGCTTGTATCAATTCCTCAAGACTAATCTCATTACCAATTTTTATTTTTGTAGAAGCAACCTTTGAGTCGTCACCGTTTTCGGAAAATTCACCATCTTGTTCTACTTCACAATATCGATTTTCATAGCAAGGAGGATAATATTGAAGCACATTAAGTGGATTAGTGCAAGCATGGAACCCCTTTTCACAAGCTTTTGCTTCTTTCTCTTCGTACTCTTTCCCTATTTCATACTGAAAGTCTCTGCACTTTAAGTCTTTATCAAATCCCTTGTAGGCTTTCATTTTTACCTCTCCTTATTCTTCGTCTTCATCCTCATTATTAAAATACTTCTGTAAAAGCGATATATTAGAGTCATGACGCTGTATAGAGCGCAGTGGCATTGTACAAAATTTCCACCATTCGCTCCCATCATATTCCGCTCTTTCCAGCCACCAGTCAATACCAACGACTCTCAAACTCGGATCAATTTCTTGTGAGCCATACCCGCTATCATAATATACTTTCTTCGCTATATCAGCAAATTCTTCCCAAGTCATCCATACTTCGGAAGTTAGTACATACTGAACATTTTGAGGTTTTAGTCCTCTGTCTTTTAGGACTCTCAGAGTTTCTTCTAACAAAGATTCATTATACATCTTCATTCCCCTTTCGGTAGTCATAAAGAATATCTAACTCTGCATCATGCACCTGTTTATCTTTTACTGGCTCACGACGGAACTCCCACCATTCGGAGCCATCATACTCGCCCCTCTCAAGCCACCAATCAGAGCCGCGCACAATTAGATTGAGGTCAATCGCAACTAATCCGTATCCGTTATTATAGTCAAAATTTGCCAGCTTCTCGAACTCTTCCCAACTACAATAACCGAAGCTATTAAATACATAAAGGACATCATCAGGACTTACGCCGTTCTCTTCCATCTTATTTAAAGTATCTTTTAAAAAGTTTACAATCATTTATAGTCTCTCCTTTCACTCGCGCGCAACCTTATTTCTTTTCTTTTCACTTTCTATATATATTATACTATATAAAAAAGAAAATATCAATTTTCCTTTGGTAAACGACACCACGCATTATAAATTGTTGTACAATTATATGGTAGCTTTTTATTAGTGTGGTAATGTCCGCAGTACCAATGAGTATACTTCGTCATTTGTTGTATAATTGCAAGATATCTTGTGACTGCATCAGTCTTATAAGTCGGATTAATTGAAGTTAATACCGTTGTCGGCGCACTATGAGTTATCACATAATCAACTTTATACCCAACTTTTCCTAAGTTTGCGAAACCCTCGTCCATCTCGCGCAAACTTGGAATTTCTTCTGCCCACCAATTTAATCCTTCTGTCCGATATTCCTTATCAATCGACGATGCGCCGCCCATTACAAAAAATGTCTTACCCTCAATCGTAAAGACCTGCCCGCGCATCAAATGGAGGACTTTTGGTCTAATTCGATGAACCTTTCCACCATTCCACTCTTCCACAGGGTACTTTGAAAGAAGGTCAAAATTATCGTGATTGCCATCACAAAATAAAGTTGTCCAAGGCTTATCGTTATACCAGTCCAGCAACTTCTGCTCTTCCTCTGTCCCGTCCCACACTGCGCCGAAGTCTCCACAAATTATAACATAATCGCCCTCCGCCGCAGGGAAGTAAGGGTTATTAAATTTTTGGCAATCGATATTGCCATGAGTGTCGCTAACCCGTCACATAAATATGTGACATAAGACCACCACCTTAATTAATTAAATATTTATCAGACATTAAATCTTCCAAAGTAAATGATTTTAAACTGTATAAGGTATTCTTACTTATCTCTCCTTTTAGTCAAAAAACCATACGAATTAAGAGTTCGTATGGTTTTCGTTTTATTTTACTTTGTTGTCAAGTTCTCAAGCTCTTTAAACTCTTTTTCGGTAAAGTCTCCATTGTGCTTGTAAAAAATACCCAACAACTCTTCTAAAGTTTCTCTCTGAGCGCACTCAAATTCTTCTATTATACTCATATTACAGTCGATAATTTTCTTTCCTGTCTCTGTGACCCGCTCATACTCTTCGCGCGCAGCTTCTATTTTTGCTTTCGCATTTTCGATTTGTTCCTCGCAGTCGGCTCTTTTTATACTGACGGTTTCGTGTAGTCTCTTAACCGAATCTACAAGCACCTCAAACTCTTCTTCTCTTTTGTTCGGCTCTTTCTCTGCGCCCAGCATTAAACGAATTTTTTCCAACTGTCGCAGATACTCTTCTTCTTCTCTTAGCTTATCCTCTTTCGTAGGATAGCCTTTACTTGTAAGAATTGACCAGTATATCTTCATAAATATTTCTCTCCTATTCTAAACGGTTGCCCGCATTGTATTCAAGCGATGAGGGTTTTCTCGCTTGCGCGAAGGTCATTACCGTCCAAATATAAACGCACCCTCAAACCTTCGGTTGTGTTGCTCGCCAGAGCTTTGTAGGAATCGAACCTACCATTCTCGCCAGACCTCAACCACCGAGTCGGAATCGAACCGACCTTCTGGTACACTCTGTGGGAGTCGAACCCACGCTCGTTTGATTAAAAATCAAATGCTTTACCAGCTAAGCTAAGAGTGCATACCAAACGGACAGAGGCATTAGTCACCGGTATAAACTAATGCCTACCGGTAATCTGCCCGTTCTTTTCAATGCGCGCGATATACGCCTTTAGTCAGTATTTCGTATCTGTGTGCCGGACCGTCGTCGTTGTGCTATACAAGACCGAAGAAAGGCTATTAAACAAATTAGAAGGTGCGCGCATAGATAAGAGTTTGAACCGTTGAAGCCTGAGTCGAACAGAAACTCCTTGAGGAATCGAACCTCGCCCACTCTCGGGACTGCCGCAGCCCGCCTTTATATTACTCCTGCTCTTTCCAAGTGGCTACTGGACCGCCATACTGTGCAGCAGAACTAACCTGAACCATTGGGATTCCTTCACAGTCAGCACTTACGATACATTCCCAGCCTTCGTCGAGCGCGATATCCATAAACCTATGGAAATTTTCTTTGTTTGAAAACGAAACCATAAAAACATCTTCCATTTTAATCCCCCCAGTATCCACAATAGTCAATAAGAACAGGTCGTCCATTGATTATTCCACAGTTCTCAAAGCGAATGTCATTTATATAATTATCTTGAAGAAAAGTAGTCAGTCTCTTACAAAACTCAATGCCATAATACTGAACAAAAACTTCCCAAAGTGAAGCGTCCCAAGAATAATCAAGCTCGTCTTTTTCGCAAGCTTCGGAAGTTTCTTTTGAGGGAGTTATTCCCTTTTCCATTCTTTCTGCTCGCTCCATAACATAGACCGGAATACCGTTCACCATATCATAAAACTCACAAGGCGCGAAAGCTTTATCAAGTCCTTCCTTAATAGAGAGTTCATAATTCTCTAACTCCACCGCGCAATGGTCGTCAAAATCACATCGATATTCCTCTTCTCCCCACTCACCATCTTCGTTCTCTTCCCAACGAGCTATCTTAGTTACGGGAAGCTTACAAACAAGATTGTGATAAGGAAACACAAGGCGGGAGGCTCCTGACCAAACCGTTACATCGGTATCTTCATCATAAACGACTTTGTCATAACCACTATTCTCACAATAGACAACATCATCTTGAAGTCCAAGAGCATTTATATCAGCGGTTATATCTTCACGGAAGCAAGGATAACATTCAGTCATTTCAGAAGCCTCCCCTTTCTTTCTTTCTCTTTCACTTTCTATATATATTATACTAAAATTCTCATAGAATTTCAAAAATTTCAAAGCTCTTAATATTCGGGCTGGTCGTGCTGCTTTTTCACAGCCAAAAGGAAAACTTTTCCTTGATAATTATTATGCGTTGCGTGCCAAGCAGGCTCAATCTCTTTGCGCGTAAGCGTTTTGATTTTGGAGCTACCCATCTTGTGTGCCCACGAGCCATCTTCCATTCGTCTTATAAAATGGAAGTCATCACCAGAAGCTCGGAAAAGAACCAGATACTCGTCATCCCTTATCTCCGACGAATGCTGAATCTCTCGCATATAGTCAAGCGTATTTACCATAAAATCAACCATAATACGACCGCGCGCAGTACAGGCCTTTGCATATCGCTTGCCATAACCCGGGTGAAAGTCGTCACAATACTGGTAATAACATTCGTCCAATTCTTCCGACTCATACTCACCATCGTCGGCATAAGGAAGATACCAATCCCGAATCCCCAATGCAAAACCGCCGCAATTATACTCGGAGTCATAAATTTCCAACAGATTTTTTGCCTCTTTGTAAATCTGCTTTCCATTTGCAAGTTCATTAACATAGTCTAACCCTCTGGTCATAGACATATTCTTTCCTTCCTTTCATTTTCTATAAATATTATATCAAAGGAAGGGGAAAAATTCAAATTTTCCCTATCTCACGAACCTCTACTATTGGTTCATTAAAGTAGGTTAGTTTGATTGCATAAGCGCTGATATAAATTTTTTGTCCTTTCGAGAAGAATTTTACTTTTGTCCATTTTTCTTTTGGTACAATCGCGCGCAAGTATCGAGATTCATTGTTAAGGTCTTGGAGTACGATTGTATTGGTATCCTCATCTACATGAGTAAGTTTTCCATTTACAATCACATCTACAAATAGGTACTCACAATGCGGCGACCCGTCCAGTATAAACAGATCCACATAACTGCCAACGCCATATGTGCTCGGTTCATCTTCTTTGATAGGTTTTGACTCTTGCGCGCCTTGTAAGTTAGAATCTAAGATTAACGAAAAGATTATAACCACAAGAAACCCAAAGAGACAAAACAATAATGCTCTCTTAACTCTTTTCACTGCTACCTCCAACTAAAAAAGAAAGAGAGGCTTAATTAAGCCTCCCTTCCTCCATTTACTCCTTTGTTGATGAAATTCCAAAGCTCTTCCGCGCTATTCAAATATTGAATGCGCCCGTTCCAACTTAGGGGGCTTCGATTCTTACCAAAACCATTCTCCCACATCCACCAAAGGATGACATTGGCTTCGTTTGAAGTCGGTGCAGCAGCAAGAACAATTTCTATCAGCTTGTTTTCCATCTTTTCCACAATTGAGTCATCCGAAAATTCAATGCCAAGTTCTGCTAATGATTCCCTCTTATCCTCACATTCCTCAATCATCTCAAGGCAATCATTAAACATATCAAATCCCATAAGCATTTCCTTTTACCTCCCTTTCTCTCCTATATTACACTTATATTATATCAAAAATGTTTAAAAAAGTCAAAGTTTGTCGATTCCTACGACTTTCCCCTCAAACTTTTCCAAAGAACTAAGCGACCCACTTAGTTGTACTGCGGAAGGCAGACGATTAGTATCAACAATAAACTCAATAATATCTCGATTGTAGATTGTATATTGATTTGTTGCGTTTGTGTCCTTGTCCGCTTTTTGGTCGGCAAGTATTCCAAGGAAGCTTGTACCGTCCGAGAGATGAATACGATACTTAGCACCAATTTCACTTCCATAATACGAGCCAAGCGCTATGCAGAAGTAATTACCAACCTTGCGGCAGCCATTAGCATCTGTATAAGCTTGTTTCTGCAATTCAAGCTGCGCGCCGCGGGTTATCATTCGATAATCCATATATGACTTAAAATTAGAAATCTCTGACGGCACATGCATTGACGCTTTCGATTTTTTTATAGTCGCGCGCGTTGTAGTTTCGATTGCTTTCGTTGTGGTTATAATTTCGGTTTCAGTTTCAGTTTCAATTATAACCGTCTCTTCCTCGGTTGTGGTTTCGCAGACAACGGACGTCATGGTTGTATTAAGCGTTCCGTCCGCTGATTTCTCCGCAGGTATTGTTCTTACAGTCGCGGCGGACAGTAGCCCGCAGATTAGTAAGAACACACCGAGGGAGAGAAAGTTTTTTAGTTTCATAGTAACCTCCAATTAGTTGACTTTTATTTCTCCCAATTCTCAGTTAAAAAGTCAGTTTAATTAAATAATTTGTATTTACTAAGGTCTAAACGTCCGGCAATATCTATTTTACCATTGTTATCAAAACCATTTGTTACTTTAAAGCAGCCTTTAATACGTGTAACACTTAATAAGTTCTTAATTTTTGTATCTTGTGCGGATTGGCGGCTCCACTCAGTCTCTTGATATCCCAAACCCTTTACTGTTCGATGCCAATACTTTGTCCAATAGGGGGTATTATGGTCTCCTTGTCCTTTCTTCATATCTTCTGATGACAAACCGTCTCCATCCCATTTTATAGAAACTCTTACGTTAGTGCGGTTATCCTTGTCAAGATTGTCATAAACTGCTTGAAGAATAACTGAAGCCGGTACAAGATACATTCCACTAAATGAATAAAATAAAACAGTATCAGAATAAGCATTAGACTGAGGAGTAGACTGAATTATTGAAAGATTATATAACTCACCCGCATAGTTTGCGAGAGATTCTTCTATATCTGTTACTGATGGTATTGTACCTTGTCCTGCCATCGCTCGATAATCTTGAGAAAAAGCATAGTTAGCCAAAAATGATGTTAAAGACAATACCTGAGACTTGTCATCAATAGATACATCTTGACCATTACTACCTAATTTGTTTAAAAAAGATTCTGCAGTGGTATTCGTTTCTATAGGGTTGTAATTGTAAGTATAGGGGTTATAGTTTTTTACTTGTATTCCTAAATTACCAAGAAGCGTGACATCAACTTTAGCTTGCTCTGTTTGTCCTATAGTGTTAGAAATTTTGGAAGCCAATGTTTTGTCTTTGATAGCACCAGTGCGTTGTAATATATAATTAGATAGCAAAGCCATCTGAAATTCTCCAAATGCTCCACTAAAATAGGTTAAAGTGCCGCCTTTTAAGAAAAAAGCAATACCATACTCTATCTTGGTTATATTGTCTATCCATGTTTGCTCAAATGCTTCCTTTAAATCTTGACTCCCACTTGCTACATTTAGTCCCGCTGATGAATAAAAGAAGTCTTTAATTTTTTTAGTCGCGCGATCTATATCGGCTTTTTTAGATTTATCTTTAATATCTGCAAGAGTATATCTCAAGTCTGAATCTCCAATAAATTTCGTGGTATGAAATCCTTTAGTTATTGCCTGAATTTTTTCTTTCTGTGTTTCTTCTGGTAAATTTTTTTCAACTATGAGATGTTTGAGATAAGCCTTCATACAATCTGTTCCAAGAGAAGCAGTATGAAAATGCTTTCCTTGCGCTTTATTTAACAGCTCTTTCATTGCTTTAATTCCGGCGTCATCCATTCTAATATCAAGCTTAATTATATTATTGGATAATTTAAAGTTTCCAGACGTTCCTTTTAATATATTACCAATATCAATTTTTGTTACATCTGGATTTATAATTTCTATTTCTGTAACAAGGTTCTTAGAAGGCATTATTTGAGTTCCAAAATTATTATTTAATAGGACTTGAATTTTTTCTGCGGCGAAGTTCTGGATTATCTGCATATCAACATTATGTTTTGTATCAAATAGATCCCGAAGCCTATCAATAAAGTCATCATACGTCTTACAGCCCGCAAAAAACTTATCATATACTGCTATTTCTTGGTCTTGCAAGAGTTTAATTTGTTTTTCAAGTCGTGTTTTTTGTGTCTCAACTTCCTTACTATTTTTAAACGCCGAAGAAAAAAGTTGATAACCTTCTCCAGCCCATTTAATAGGATTTGTATGCAAGGCAACGAGGTTCTTCCAAGTATAACTATCGTCCAATTATCTTCCCTCCTTCCTAAAACATAAAGAGGGGAGAAAACTTTTCTTTTTTCTCCCCTCCCTTTATATATAAAAGTAGGCAAAGCCTACTAAAACTCAGTCATCAAGCTTGTTTGCTAAGTTTGCAGTGGCTCCTCTCTCTGTTTTGTCCAAATAAACCATTCCAAAAAGAGGGTCATCTTTCAACCTATCAATCATCTTAATAATTCCATTATCTCTATCATAAACTTTATTATCCGTCTGATGTGTATCCGCATTTATCCAAAGCTCCGACCCCTCACCCACACGAGAAATCAATAGCTTTGCAATTTCCGTTGTAATGTTCTGCCCCTCACAGACATATACAATCGAGTTCTCAAAGCTGCGGCCGCGTATAAAAGGCAGGGGTACGAGTTCAAGCTCGCCTTCATCAATTAGATACTCGACTCCTTCCGCGCCGCCCAGCTTATCATAAAACGGACCCAATGTCCAGCTTAGTTTCTCATAAGCATCACCTTTTAGATATCCAATATCAGGGACATCTTTTATTGACACATTCGGTCGAATGAATACGAGCTTTTGGAATTTACCAAGCTCAATATCATGTAGAGCTTGGGAAAGCATTAAAAGGTCTTTGCCCGAGCCATATACACCTCGAAGAAGTTTAACTCCGACCGCTTCATCCTGCAATAGTGCCAACGCTAATTTTTGTTTGATATTGCGCGGCTTCAAAGTTCCAACTGCGCGGGAGGACACTATTGGATATCGAACAGACACAGGACCGTTTGGTGAGTTTTTATACACATCAAAAGTTTCTCCGTGTAAATCTTGCAAAAGTAAGAACTCATTTGGATTTAAATTTACAAGGTCACTACAATACGCGGCGGGGTCCGCATAAAATTGTGCTACATTTTTCTCATCCATTATAAGCTCTCTATAACCTTTATACAGATTATCCATTTATTATCTCCTTATAGTAGGGTTTTTATATCACTTATTATCTCGTGACAAACCCCTTTTTCTAATGCTTCATTTGCACGAACATACCATTCGCCCGCAATATTGTCTGCCAGTTCTTCATCGGTATAGTTTGTGCTTTCTTTCATTATACTACTTAGTTCCTCAACTTGCTCTTGGTAGTATTGAATTTGAGAAAGTATCTCCAAGTAAGAACCGTTAAATGCGCCGCTACCTTGGTGGAAGAGGAAATATGCGTGAGGAAGCATAAAGCGCTTATGGCAAGCAAGATAGATATATGCCGCCGCACTGCAACAGCTTCCCATGTTGATGCCATAAACGGGAGTCTCGCTCATACGAATGGTGTCAATAATTGTATAGTTGACATCGAGGTCGCCGCCGGGACTAAAGAAGAAGAATTTTATGGGTTTGCGTTGCTCAGGAGGCACACAGAAAATTTCATCTTCTCGATTCCATTGGATTATAAGACGGCATATCTCAAGACTTTGGCTGCTTATTTCTTCATCTATCCAAAAGCATCTTTCTTCTTTTTCTTTATAGAAGCTTAGAAGGTCGGGATCGGGTAGTTGAAGATTATCAACTTCGGTAGGAATTTGAACAATTACAGGGTCAGTCATAGATTTTCTCCTTTTTCATTACATTAAGAATATTATAACAAAATTTTAGGGAGTTTTCAAGTTTGAACGTCTCGCTCAGTTATAATTGAAAGTGCTTCTGAGTCTGAAATTTCATCAGTCTGCGGCAGTTCCGTCCATATCTGTATTATTTCGGTCTCTGTTTCTGTCCATGAACCGATATAGCTCTTTCCGTCAGACGGGCAGTCCGTTAAAATTATCGGCTTGTAGCCGTTGGCGAGATATATAGCAGCATTATTTGTGAAGATATAGGATTCTTCGGTTTTTAAAGGGTTTGGCGCGCCGCGAAGCTCGCCGTTTACCAGTTTTCCGTACATTTAATCACCCCCAAGTAAAACTACCGCTGCCTTGATTGTAAAAAGGTTTTTGAGAAACCAAATCAAACATACATGGCACGCCGTTTGCATCGAGACACGGGACAAGCTTTTGGGCGTTGCCATCTGCATATCCATATAATTGCATAACGGCCTTATTGCCCGTCCAGTTATTATTGCCGACATCAAATATCAGTCCGTTTGTCGGTGTCTCGAAGTTGGCAATACCGCTCCAAGATGTGTTTAAAACACCATTAACCAACACGCCAGTTTTGTTCATTCGGATTTTTGTTCGATTAAATGATAAATGCGTCTTAAAACGGTGCTTTTGATACTCGGAAAAGTCGCCGGAGAAAATGCTCCCATCTTTGAACAGCGCAAGATTATTTTTCGCCGCACTCTCGCGCGAACCGAATATGCCCACGCTTTTGTTATTATTGATTAGCTTGAAATCTATGGTAATATCAGAATCCTGTGTCAGCTTGCGTCCGGTGTCGATATACTGCGTGCCCGAGGACTGGATATATTCCAATGCGGTATAGCCTTCGGGTAGTCCGCTCTGCTCTTGCGCCTTTTGCCATATCAATCTACGCCTGTTCAAGTGCCGTCACCAACCTTCTGCGCTGCCAGAACCTTGTCTTTGAAGCCAAGCTCCCATGTTTCGCCGTTTTTGAAATTGGGAATTGCACCAAGATATTTTGTGTCTATCGGCAGAGTAACCGTAGCATCGCCGTTTGCTGCGAAGCTCAGGCGCATCCAGCACTCGAAATTGTCTGTCGGATAGGTTAGATTTAAGGTTGTGACATTTGTGAGGCGATACTCGGTGTTGTCCTCAAGGGTTATGTTTGAGCCTGGGAAGTGGACTTCCTGGGATACTGCTTTTGGAGTATAGCCAAGTGCGGCGACGATATTGTCTTTTGTGACGGATATATCAGAGCCGTTATATTGGAGCTTGCCGTTTGAGACAGAGAGATTGTCAAGTACTGACTTGTTATCGTGTTCGTGTGCCTTCTCCATCGCCGGAAGAATAGAATGATCATAAAGATTCTGCAAACTAATTGTAACTGTACCTGCCGGAGCTTGAATATCAACTGCGATGTTTCTTGCAAGCAGGCCCGAAAATGCATAATACATTGCAAGATCAAGTCCGCTTTTAACTGTATTAGACTCAAGCACGGCCAGTTCTGGAAATTCATACTGAATATCTTCTGACAGCGTGTAGCTGATATTCTCTGCCGTTAATGAGCCACCCGTTCCGCCACCCCCACCAGTAATACCTGCAACAGGAAAAAATTTTCCATTAGCTCCGCGCAACATTAAAACTGGAACATTGTTACTCATTTTATCACCTCTTTTATAAGATTCGAGTTGTGCCTCGATATACTTTTGCTTTTTTGTTGCCTACATACGCGGCCGTCACATTTTTTATTCCTACATAGAGTTCTTTTGGAGCAAAAAGCGCGGTATAAGTTTTTTGTGTATTTGCACTATCAAGTTCAGATTCTTTTAAAGTTATTTTACGGGTTGGAGTGGTTACGCCATCAGTCCATTCAAGAAAATGGTAATTATCTGCTGGAATAGCCGTTAAGACTAAGGTTTTTTGTTGATTTTTTTCAGTAATTTCAACTTCTCCAGTGCCATTTATATTTCCCCAGTTTGGGTTGTTTGATAAACCATTAACGGTAAACTTTGGATTTGTATATACAATCTCTAAACGGGTATCAGAATAGGTATAAGTTTTTTCACCACTGTTTTCACCAAAAATCCAAGAAATAGTAGGTATTGAATAATTAATACCAGTTAATATTATCAAATTTTGCATGGCAACATTATCAACAGTGGTTGTTGGAATAAAGTCAAAAGTACTCGTCTTTTCTCCCGTCATGGGAATGCCATTTGATACCGTTTTTACAACTACGTTGCCTATTTTCATGCTTAATGGCATTGATCCAAGACCGCTGCTTTTTGAAACAGTGGTCGTCATTTTTCCATTTGACCAAGTTATATACCTTGGAAGAGTAGATAATTGCGCAGTGGTGTTTGTTATTGAAATTGTTACTGCCTCTTTAGAAGGGGCGGTTGTACCATTTGGTAAACTAAACACTAATTTCGCCATTTTATGATTCCACCACCAAAGTTATAATTGAGTCGGAAGTTCCCGCACTTGGGGCGCTCGTGAGTTTTTGAAAGGTGAATCCGCCTATTGCTTCTTTAGTTTTATTTACCAAGTCCACGCTTTCAGGGTTCGTTGCCCCACCATCATTTGTCCAACTCAAAACCCCAGCAGCACTAACAGTGGGAGTAAAAACGGTGCCTTGATTACCTTTATCTCCTTTTTCTCCCTTCTCGCCTTTCATATTCTCAAAAGCAAAATTGAAGACCTTAGAAGTGTTTTCGCCGCTTGCTGTAACTGTAACTTTAGGAGTACCAACATTTCCGTCTATTGTTGCTGTAGGAGTACCAAAACCTGCTGCGGCACCCGTATCTCCCTTGACGCCTTGCTTAGCAATCGTGTAGGCCACCACTGGGTTTCCTTCCGTCATTGTAATGGTAAGACGAGTCCATAGATAACTGCCCGCGGCAACACTGGGCGGCGTGGCAACCCAACCAGCGGTCGGCGCGGTAGTATTGGAAGTGCTTTGATTATAAGCTATTTCAATTGCGGAAATTCCGTTACCCGTATCGCCTTTATCGCCTTTATCGCCCTTTATATCGGATTCCATGCCATCGGGATTAATCCAAACTTTTACCGACTCATCTGTTGGTTCAGTTGTTCCTACAAAAACGCCGGGGTCACCTTGTATACCTTGTATACCCTGCTTACCGGGAATTATAGTAGTTTCTGTATAAACTGGAGGCGCGATAGAAATATCAACATAATTAAGTCCCATCTTCATCAACCTCCTTCTCCGGGATTATCTTCAAATAGTGTGCCATTCATTGTTAATGGAACGACGCCTGTTTCGGGATAAATGGGTTTATTACCATTATCCTTATCTATCATTTTAATACGGGTGTCCATATAAAGGGTCTGCCCCGGTTCAAACTTGAGGGTATCCTCTGCTGTAAATGGAACAATATAAAGGCCGTTATTATCGCCTAATGTAACTTCTGAAGAACCCGAGCTTGTGTATACCTTCTTCACAGTAGAATCGGTGAGTACATTTTCGGTAAGATAGGGTTTGAAAATAAACTCAATCTTCTCTATAGGGTAAGAAGTTTGATTGTTTATCCTTACTGATAGTGTGCAAGGATTTCTTCTCTTCATATAAAAACCTCCTTTAAAAAGAGTTCAAGCTCTCTATTTATAAGTGCCTTGTAAGGGCTTTGTCTAAAGAAAAAAGAGCCAGTTACGGCTCTTTTCGCATTTCTATCTTAGCTTTTCTTTGAAGTGGGTTCGCTTTCCGCTCCCCCATCAGTAATAAGTTCCGAATACGGCAGATTTTCAATCCACTCACAAAATACGTGCCACTCATCGAGCTTATGATTACGACGAGATTTATAAATATTCGCAAGTACCTCGTAGTTCAACATTACGGTGCGGCGCTGGTTGTAAGAGGATGGAAGCAACTGGATGAGTTGCCACCAGTATTTTTTATTTTTGGTCTCGAGAAATATCCTACGGTAATAATTTAAAGTATTAACGGTAGTTTTAAGAAGCTCTTTCCCTGATAGTCTAAAGCCGAAATCTGATTCATCGGGCATACAATTATCCTCATGAGAAACTTTAAGTCCTTTTCCATCTAATAGGTGCTCGTATGAAAAATCCTCCAGCGTAAATTCCTTCGCATGAATCTTGTGCATAGTAGAACATGAATTAGCAACCGTACCCACCTTGTAAGTGTCGAATTCTTTCCACCAGTACAGAGGCGCTGTTATATCCACATACACCGTGATCATCCTCATGAACTTGCGATGGTCGGTGCCGGCATTGCGAAGTCGAGTCATAAGGTCGTAGTCATTTGGGCCGATACATATTCCAGACACATTGTTTTTACAAATTCCCGGACAATTAGCATTGGCATAGCATTTAACACTATCACTCTTCTCCCAAGAGTTTAGTGGATTTCTCATGCCTCTAATTGCGGCTTCCCATCCAACAATTTCTGTATTCTCAATTTTTATCATTTAGTCTGACCTCTTCCCTTAAAGAAATTCAGAATCTTATTTATAATCATATAAATAATCTTCAATGTAGCCGCAAATGAAGGCTCTTTGATGGGATCATCTTCCTCGTCAAGTCGATTATTATAATCCTCAATGCCGCGAGCTTCGGTAAAACTCATCGTATAAGGAAGTATAAACTTTCCGTTGAGACCCCAGTCCTCGCCCCAAGAGTTCTGACAAAGGAACCCATCTTTTGTCCAACCAATAACCATAATTGCGTGTCCGCCGCAATACTCGGGTTTCTCATCGTCCGTTCTCAAGATTCCCTCATCGTCAACATAAAAACTATAACTCCAATTCAATGCGGCGAGCACAGGTCCATAATTATAAATCGCATATTTGATTTCCGCGGGCGAGTTACAACTAAAGTATCTATTAATACGATAATGATAAGCCTTTTCCGTTTTGGAAGGGACATTGAGTACTGCCTCTGCACTCTCATAACAATCTGGAACTTCGATATTGCCGGGGCAATCGTCGTAAACCATATCGCCATATTTTAACGCAGTCGCGCAAGCATCACGCAGATACATGCCTTCTCCCGTATGTCCGTGAAGAAGCTTCTGAGTGCCATAGATAAAGTTAGTTGAAAGAGTCTTATCGTCGCTCTCAACATCCCCAAGATGGGTCTCCAAAATACTTGACATTGCATGGGCAACACAAGAATTTACCGCGCCCTGATTCTTAACCGGCACATTGATACCAAAAACAAACTCTTCGGGAAGTGCTGCTTCAGATACGACACCAGCTTTTAGCTTATAATCTCGTATATCTTTTTCTTCGGGCAGACATCCACCCATTGGAAATTTCTTCTCTTCCATTGTAGCCTCCTTTATACAACATTAAAAAAATTGGCACCGGCTGTCAGATTCGAACTGACGTGGAGTTTCCTCGACGGAGTCAAAGTCCGTTGGTTTCAGCCACTCACCCAAGCCGGAGTATTGTGTAGGTTTTCGTCTCTTCATACTTAAACCTTGAAAAAAGCATATCTTATGGACCTTCGTCCTACCCTGCATAGTACGCAAATATATTCAGTCAAAGAGAAGATAAGTCTGAGCCAATAAACCGTCGTTCATTAACTTCTTACCCTAAGAATTACTTCTACATAGCTCTTATGGGATTGGTTGCCCATACCTTTCAGCATCAATTCAGAACTTTTTATAACAAGTGTCACTAAAAAGTTAAAAAGCCATTAATCAATACGCCGTTTTGCCTACTCGGAGTTTTCTTACAAGTCTTATAGGTCGATTTCTCAACCGTCACAGCAGAAAGGACTTATTGGGAAGAACTGTCAGCAGAGATTAACCTCTGGGAGTTTTCTGACGCAGCAACTGCGACTCACTCCGACAATTCAAGTTCAAGGTCTGCGTTGTTTCCCACACAACACCTAACTTGATTCGGCACAGGTTTTCCGTAAATCCCCTTGTGTCTCTATTGCGTCCCCGACTCATATACTACCTTTATCTACATACTACTGAGCGCCGCACCTCTCGTTTTGGCTACTAACCTCCATCATAATCGTCACCTTTTATGACACAGCCGTATCCGCAAGTATCCTTGCTTCGTATAATATCAACTGACTTACCAGCGCGCCTCAGTGTCCGTCTGAAAACGAACTATTCACTGAGTTATAAGATATGCTTTTTTCAAGGTTCAAAGAAAGGAAAGGGTTGTTTGCTTTGCGTCCTTATATAGCGTTTCCCACTAATGCCACATATCGCTTGCGCGCCGGTGGTAGTTTAACAACCAAAATCCATGATAACGCTTACTCCGGATAAACCGGATGGTAGGAGTAGCGAGATTCGAACTCGCACTGAACAGATTTTGAATCTGCTGTCTCTGCCGTTGGACTACACTCCCACAAGATGGCTGCTATTTATGTCAGGATGGGCAGCCACTCCACCCGTGCTTAACGCACTCGCCCGCAATGTAAGTCCATATACCTTACCAAAGCGTTAGGCAAACTAAGGCAGGGTAGGAGAAGCAACCTTAACTTGCCAATTAGCGGAAGAAAGTAGATTTCCTACTTTCTATAAATATTATATCAAAAATAAGAGAAGCTTTCAAATTTTCCTTAGGTGCTCTTCCGCAAAACCATCTTTTGTGGTATAGAAAATTTTTGTAATTCCCAAATCTCGTATAAGTTGCAGGCAACTCGGGCAAGGTCGCGCGAGAGCCAACGTTCCATCACAAAGCTCTCGGTAAACGAAAACTTTAAGTCGAGCAAAATCAATTTCCTTTTTCCCTATCAGAGAATTCAAAGCAGATACTTCTGCATGAACTTTTGCAGGGAAGTGCATATCAATATTACGATAGTAATTGTAGCGCTGTTGAGTCGGGTTTGTCTTATTGGAATTATATCCGCTTGACAATATTCGCTTACCATCGACTACAATACAACCTATCTTTATGCGCGAGAAGTCTGATAGTTGGCTTACACTGCGCGCGACCTCAAAAAATTTTTTATCTGATTTAGTCATTTCTTTTTCTCTCACTTTCTATAAATATTATAGCAAAGTTTTAAGAAAAATACAAATTATTTCCCTTTGAGAATTTCGTTTACTCTCTTCTGAACAGCGACATAGTTATAGCCGGCTTTAGTGAGATTATACACTCTCTTTGCACCATTGCCCCACTTTCCTGCGATTACTTCGCGCGCGACCTCATCAACGGATTTCTTTGCGGGCTTCTTCTGTTCAGCAAGCAATCTTTCAACTTCTTTCTGGACCGCCGCATAGTCATATCCAGCATCCTCAAGACGTTTCTTCCTCTCGGCACCGTTGCCCCATTTGCCTTGGATTACCTCTTTGGCAATTTCGGTATTACTCTTCTTGGGAGAGGGTGTGGGCGCGGGCTTCGGCGCGTCTTTAAGTTTTAGACCATAGTATTTGGCAACTGCAGTCGCAATGGCTTTCGCGCACTGCTCCTGTCCGCTTGCATAAATAACCTTGTCGCGGTCTCCCTTAGTGTCGATAAATACAGTCTCTATAAGGAAAGTCATACATTTAATTTCTCTTACGCATCCAAAGTAATCCTGCCCGCTAACAAGCTTTGTCTTTGCGCCCCTATCTTTAAGACCAAGATTAGTGGCAATTGACTTGCTAATAGCCGTCGCAAGAGCTTTACCCTGCTTGCTGTTGTGCTTATAATAAACTTCCGGACCTGTACCGCCGCCCGCATTGAGATGGAGTTCCATATTAAGGTCATATCCCTTAGAGTTGACATACTTAATACGTTCTGCAAGGTTCTTGTCTCCATCGTAGTTTATAAGGTCAACAGTGCAGTTATACTTGCTGAGTTCCTGCTTTAGATACTTGCCTATTGCGCGCGCAAGCTTAAATTCTTGATATCCACTTGCTACGGCTCCGCTATCGTATTGACCAGACTGAGATTTACCATGTCCAATACAAACCGATATTTTCATACTTATTCCTCCTTTTTAGATAATTCCAACACTCTCATATTTGGAAAGAGGATTCTCGTGGTCCATTAGCACCAACTCCATTCTTGCATTGAGAAGTCTAACAAACTGACGAGTAGCCGAGTCATTTTTAAAATAAACGGTTATATATTTATGTCCTTTTCCATAAAGAGTGGCGCCAAGTATATCTCGACAAAAGCGAAGATAGTTGGCATAAGAGAGTTCAAGAAGTCGAGAAGGTAAAACCCCATAGCTTCCAGAAGTACAAACATTATATTTATCCAAAAACTCTTCTGTAACTTGGATTTCAACTGCCTTGTCGTCATTTATTGCAGGTCTTAATTCAAAATAAGTCATATTTGCATCTCCCCCCAAAGAATTTGAAGTTCAGCCTCTTCTTCATCATCTAATATGCACAAATCTCCAAGATTCTCATAAGCGCTGACTTCCTCTACAACGAATTCCGGCAGATCTCCTTGATAGCGGATTATCGTCGCCTCATCAACCTTCTTATAGTTCTTGTCAACATATTTTGAAACAGTAGATGCACTAAAACCTATCTCACGTGCGACAGCGGCATAGGAACCCAGCTTCTGGTACAATTCATTCATCTGAATTATATCTTCTTTGCTTACCTTTCTCATAGTTTTTTCTCCTTTTCTTTTTCTATATATATTATAATATATAAAAAAGAAAAAATCAATTTTTATTTACCTTTGCTTACTCTCCATTAGAAAGTAGATTTGTTACTTATAAAGTCAACAAGAGCCAGCCAAGATATTCTTCTACCTTTTGATATAGGCCGCAATGGCAGAGTCCGGGGGTAGTCTGCGCGCGAAAATCTTGGCAAGGACATTTAGTTGTTTTATCTTTTATAATTGCGCAGGGACAATACCCTCCCGTAGTTTTCAGGAGGGCTCGTATATGCGCAACTCGTTCTTTATCATCATTCTCAATTATTTTCAATGGTATTATACCTCTTTGCATATTGATTAAGACTTGCTAAGTTAAGACCCAAAACAGAATCATAATGAGAAACATCATCTGGGCGATAACGTCCAAACTTTATAATAATGTTAGGTGTTTCGATTAGGTTCTGAAAGAGGTGCTGTTGAATTATAGAAAGACCTTCTTTTTCTCCTGTTAGCTCTGCTTCGGTATAACCTGTATAAATAACAACATCGTCAAGACAGCCATAATCGTCACGAAGAAGACTCACCAGTGCGCAGACCTGTTCCATTGAAGTGATAGAATAAAAAGGCTCCAATCCACCAATTACAATTGCGTGAGTTAAAGGATTATCAATATAACGCTTGATAATTTCTTTATCATCATAGCTTAGAACTGGAGCTTGTGCGAGAGAGCTGTTTTGGCAAACAGCCCTCCCACATTCCTTCTCACATTTAAAATCACAGCTTGGAAAAATTATAAACATCGAGGTCTTCCGATAATTAACGACATCTTCATCTACCAGTCCTTTAAGTTTAATCTCCATTTTCCACACTCTCATCTAAATGCAGCTCAAGAATTGATGCATCGCAAATTTTCTTTATACCTAAAATGCGCGGGAGTATAAGGTTAATGAAAAATTCATCTTTATCTGTGGATGCTGGCGAAAGCTTTTGTTTCTCGCTGTCAACAAGAGCAGCCATTTCAAGAGCCTTTTCCCAAACATTGTTTACAAGCTCCCCAAGAGACTCTACTTCATTATTGAGTATATTTAATTTCATATCTCTTTGTGTATCTTTCCGATCATCACCAAGAGAAGCATCAAGAGAAGCATCGATATAGCCTTGAGTGCGCGCGTACCTTATGGTTTCTTGTACATTACCATAGACTTCGGGATAGAGACTCCCGATTAAGAACTCGAAAGATAGCGTGGGATCATCTACATCGGAAATCTTTTCGACTTGAGCGATTAGTTTTTTGATTTTTGATAATTTTGTTCCTGCAAGACTCACTTATTCACATCCTCCCACTCTCTCATTTTAAACTCTTCCTTCCGCGCGCGAGACCAAGTGCGGACAGGGGTATAGAAACCTGCAATACGAGTATACTCTGTCGCTACTGGCTCTCCACAGGCAGGACATATGCTTCCATAGAATCCATGGTTATGTTTGCAGGCTTGAATTTTTGTATTAAAAGCAAAATAAGTTAGTCCCTGTGAAGCAATATAATTGGTCATGTCCCAAGCCTGCTCGAAGGAGTTAAATGGTGCGTCCAAATTTAGGTGTGCAATCGAACCTCCGTTGCAATAGCTGTCAAACAGTGCGGCAATTCGTATTCTTTCTTTCATCGTTGTCTTAATACCAAGCGGAATAAACTGGTTGCCGTACAGAGGCAAATCTTTGACCACCTTATCCGGGAACAGATACTCATCAGCCTGCTGTAATTTAGCGGCCGCTGACTCACCCGGAATTTGTTCGATAGAGATTTTGTAATCTTTGTCCAGAACAAATTGTTCCTTTGTCATATTAATGACCTCAAAAATCCTCCGTCCAAAATTATCCGCTTCTTCGGTATAGAAAGTATTACCCATTTCGTCGAGTCGGATATAACCAAAATGCTTCATTGTCTCGTATATTCCGATGATGCCAATAGTATTATACTGACTTGCCATATCAATGAGTCCGTCATCATAGTTCGGAAGAAGTCCTTTCTCACAATCGCGCTGGATAATATGACGCACTGTATCAAGCACTCTAAGGTCGAGCTCGGTTCTATCTCTGAGTCGGCACAAATAATCCTGTTCAGACTCTGACTCATAAGCAATGCGCGCGAGATTAATGGTAGAAACTTTAACAGAACCTACCCTTAGCGCGGTACCGCCAATTGATGAGAAGAAGCCAAGATCTCGAATATTGCTTTTCAATCTACAACAGTTGGACAGCGAAGTAACTGAGTCGCTTGTAAAGAGATTGGAGTCGCTCCACTTCATATTATGTCGAACGGCCCATCGAGCAAACTCTTCGTCCTCAAAATGCCCATCCTTATAGATAAGTGAGATTGAAGATACCGGGAAAGTGAACATATTCTTCGCGCGAATGTCACTCATCTCAACAAGGAACATCTTCTGAAATTCCATAATGCCATCCAGCTCATCAATCATCGGCTTGCCATCGGGGAACTCTTTGCCACCAAATAACGCAACCAGATAGGGTGTGTCAAAGAAATTTACGTTCGTGAATGCACTCTGTATGGAGTCACGCACAGCCGGCTGATTGACGGCATAAATCAGGCGCTGAATATTCTGCCGCGCATACGTTTCCGGAGACTCGGTATAGTAATTATTAGCTACATCTCTTGACCAGAAATAATACATATATGGAATCAAATCTGGTAAGCCACAAGCGCCAGAAGTTAGGTTGCTTGTATAGCTTACAAACTCCTTAACGAAGTCTACAAATGTAGTAAGGTGGCGCGCAGGCTCGTAGTTGAAGTTATTTAAGAAGAATAGTCCCTCTTCAGCGAGTCGTTCAAGCGTATATGCAAAACAATACGGCTTAAACGTAGACGTATCAGCATCGTGCAAATACAAGGCGCGAGACCACTCTGCATCCAACCAATCATTCGCACATTGGAAGCCATACTTCTTATTCAGCTCATAATAAATTTTATTAAATGCAAGAAGTTTTCTGTGCGACTTCGGCATCTCATTTAAGAGCGTCCTCATATCTTTATTGCCAATGTTGGCGCTACTATCAATAGAAGCATCTGCCACCGTTTCTGTATCAATAAAGTTATTGATAAAGTCGGTAAAACTCAACTGCTTATCACTAAAGCCGTTTAGTTCCGCAAATTCTTCACCATACTTCTCCTGCATTTTATTATACTGGGTAGTAAAATTCTTACTAAGTCTTACATTTATATTCAAGCTTGTACCTCCTGCTGATTTACCCATTGAACGGCATTTCTAAAATCAAAAATTTCTCCATCCACTTCAAGATTCGGCGCAGACCTAAATCCTTTCATAAGCATCGTGTCTAAATCTTCACAAACTTCATAACTTATGTTCTTAGACTGGAGTTTGTTTTCCAATATCTTACACTGCGGGCAGTGGGTCGTATATAGAATTATCTTCAATTTTCGGGTGCCTCCTTATAACAATAAATACAATAACCGCCATCAAATTCATGATGACACTGCTTTTGAAGCTCTGCATTTTCTTTCAGAAGTTTCTGCACAGTGTTATTAAGAGTAAACTCGTTGGGACGGAAAAGAGCTTCGATAATACGATTGTTTTGGTCTATTGCTTCTTTAATCTCGATTTGTGTCATTCTCAAAGTTACCTCCTTTTAGTGTGACTGATGTACAATCATAGAACAATTTAAATAGTTCATAATTATTTTCTCGAACAAAATTAAAGACTTCAATGACATCTTGCTTTTTATGAAGTCCTTCGGCCTGATACCAACCTTTCTCAATGCCATTAATCAACAAATAAAAAGGTCGGTGTAAAAAGAACTCGTTGTCGTTCGTTCGAGGTTGTGTGGCGTATATTTGCCATAAAGACATTAGTTTCTTCCAGTTCGGGTCGAGGAAAAAATCGTCGTCATAGTAAAGTCGAATTTTTAACTTATGACTCCGTGAAAAGATGATTTGCTTAAAAATTCTTGGTAGTCCATTCGTTAAAAAATCATCCGTTGCATACCGTGCACCCGCGGAAATGTTATAAATAAGCTGATAGGAAATGGAAGTTCCTCGAGTCCGCAGAACGAAATCGTGGAACACTTCATCATCCATTATCCCATCATACTGTAAAGAATAAAATGCAGCAGTATTACGAAAATCTGTCCAAGCTAAAAGGTCTTGACCGTCCTTAGCAACAATTGGAAATTTTGATCCAACTCGCCGCCCCAAAGGTCTATCTGGCATATGGTCTAATAGACTATTGATTACATCGCGCGCACCCTCTATTTCTCCAAGATTGGGGTCATGGAGAAATAGACAGTGACTATTGCGTAGGGGCGGCAACTGGGTGGCATACGCACTCCAAATATTGGTGCCATCAAGCGAGAGTCGTAGGTGGATTGCGTTAGTCATTGTTTTGAAAGCTTGAGTATAAAACTGGTTTTTACAAAACATTGGAGCAACTCGACTATAAATGCTTGTATCCGCGCAGCATCGTTCAATGTCAGTATCCATTGGAACGTAACGCCCGCTTGAGTACGCAAGCCCACCTGTAATTAGATTCGGATAAGATGAAGGATTTGGAATAAAGATACCATCATCATAGTCTTTTCGTAAAAAAGTAGTAGAATAACGGTCCTTTTGGATACTGGGTGTTAAAACTACTATTTCGTTCTTTCGCTTGTAGTAAGTTGCCAGCTTCATAAGTTCGAGATTGAAGGGAACATGAACATAGCGTCGAAAGTCATCATCATATAACGCTATGCTCATTCCTCTTCATCTCCTGCGCGCTCTCGTTTTAAGACTATGCTCCCATCATCGTTGACCATATCAATTTTTTCAACCAAGTGCCACGGTGTGCGTGCATATTTTTTAGCAATGAATGCATCTCCACGACGAATACCGCTTACGATAATTTTTGAGCCGCGCGCAAACCATGATTTCTCAATGACATGTTTTTTGCCGTCTTCTCCGCGCTCACTTATCTGCTTATCATAGTGCGCGAACACGGGACCAAATACCTTAACCGTAACAACACCCGTAGTTGTCAAAAGGGTTACTGAATGTTTATTCTTATCTCTATCCAAAACTGTGCCCGCGATGCGAGAAATTTTATACAGAGGAACATTCTTTCCTTTAATTGTAATTGTCTCAACCACTTTTGGCTCTTCGGGTAAGGAGAAAAAGTCAACACAATGATATGGGTCGAGGTTCACGCCTTCAAGTTCATGAGGATGGGAATAAAAACTGACACTATCCATTTCCCACTTGCTTAGACTACCTTTACAATACTTCTCCCACATATCGCTTTCAAGACGGTTATTAACAGCATTTAAAAGTTCTTCGCTGTGCTTTTTAACATATGGTCTTACCTTATCCATATAGGAATCATAAATAGATTTCCATGTGGTTTTTAATATACCAAACCCAGATTCCGCGCGCGGGTCTTCTCTAAGTTTATCCATATCAAAATTTTTCTCGTAGAAGCCCAGTGCAATATCATTCAAGAGATATATCTTTTTATCCTCATCTATAAGTTTTTTTAGATATCCGTTATAGTTAAAGACTCTGCGAACCATATCGTACTCGTCTGGAATTAAACCAAAGTCAATCAGCATCCTCATATTTTGAAGTGTAATTCTTTTCTTTTTTCCCGCTATTATACCAATATACTCGTGCATAATTTCTGTTCTGTCTCCAAAACAGTCTAATGCGCCCGCTTTAATTAGGTTTATAACTTGCGGTTTCTTCATTTTGACACGATTTAATAAATCTTCCAAATTTTGATATGGACGATTTTTAATAATCTCACTTACAACATCCGCACCGACTCTTGTTATACCCGTAAGACCATAACGAATTTCTGAATTTTCGACATCAGGAGAAAAAGTTAAGGTTGATTCATTAATGTCCGGTGGCACAATTGAAACACCCCCCGTGCGCATCTTGCCAATCGCAGTTGCTACTTTACCATAGTTTGTGCTTTTGACTTTTTTCTTTTTCTTCTCTACTTTTTTTACAGTTTCTTCTTCGTCATCTTCCTCGTCATCATCGTCATCTTCCTCATCAACAAAACTATCTATTGACGAAGTGACAGCTTCCTCGCAACAAGATTCTAACTCTTCTTCATCTTCATCCTCTTTTCCATTTGTTCCGCCTGCATCATTAATCAAACACGCACAGTCCCAGAAAATAACAGGATACTTAAATGCTAAGTTCATTTCCTGCAGTGCAACGAGGGAATATGATAGGGTATGACTCAGGTTAAAGCCATATCCACGCGATGTGGAGACTAAGACTGACCAGACATAATTACAAAGATGTTCATCCAGACCCTTTTCTTTGGTGACAGAATAGTATTCCTTCTCTAACGCCTCAAATTCTGATGCATTCTTTTTTGCGATAGACTTTCTGAGTCGGTCTGCCCAGTTCAGATCAAAACCTCCGCATTCCGGAATCTGAACCAGTTCCATGAACAATTCCTGCGCCTCACAAATACCGTAAGAATTTAACAAAATCTTCTTTAATAGCTCTTGATGTTCTTTCTTAACACCATAATGATCCATTTCATCATACCAAAGAGTTATATCGTTTTTGAAACGGGCATATTTCGCCAAAGGAAGCTCAGCGCCTTTCTCCTGTGCCATCAGTCGAATAACCGAGTTCAAGTGCGCCAAATCATCAACAGATTCAGGATGAGTTAACGCAATACCTTGAATACCACTTTGCTGCTCCATTTGGAAAAGACTTAGGACACGATGCTCCCATATCATTTTCCACATCTCAGGATCATTACGTTCCAGATTATAAATACCAACAACTTTTTCATATGTTTCTTTTAAAGTTGCCTCTGGAGTTACATATCCATACTCAGTTAAGAGATCCAACTCATTATGAATCTTATCCAAACCTTCGATGGACAACAGGTCGTATTTAATCAAACTCACCGACTCAGCATCGTGAAGGTCATATGCTGTCACTAATGTATCATCAGGTGCCCGCATAAGCGCAGTATACTCAACCATTGGTTTATCTGTAAAGATAACTCCACCTGCGTGCTGACCAAGACGATTAACTAATCCTTCAATACGAAGTGCAACTTCCCAAAGTTCGGGATAGTTCTCTGTCATCTCATATACAAACTGCTTAACTGGTGCGAATCCTGCTTCCTCGTCTCCATAAAAACACTGTCTTAAACTGCGCGGCTGACCACGATCAACTGGAATAAGCGCGGCTATAGCTGATGCCGCATCTATATCAATACCGAGTCCGCGCGCAGCCGTGAGTATGGCAGATTTTGGCTTTTCTGTGCCAAAGGTCGCAACATTTGTGACATAATCCTCACCATAAACCTGTCGAAGATATTGCAGCACCTTCTTACGTCGACTTCCCTCTATATCTATATCAACCCTTGCTACCCTCGGTTTCCCGATATTTATTAGGGGAGTAGACTATACCATTACCCGTTCTGGGTACTCTTTGGTAGTCGTTGCGGCCTTCTCCTTTACTAAGGAGCTATGCCTCAGGATTACCCAATCCTTAATCTTGTTACTATACCGTTTTGATTAAAAACGCCACATTTCGATTACTCTAATGCTTAGTAATTAAGGCTCTAAGGGTTTCCCCTGATATTCAGAGTTTTTCATTACGTCTTCCAACGTAATGGGACTATTAAAACTTCGCTTTGCTATTTCGTACTTTCTTTCTAAATAATAGTGAGCATTTTTATACAAACGCTTCTCTAAATAAGTAGTTTCTTCCGCTCTATATTGTAAACTATAAATACTCTTGTCTTCATATATTCTATAAGATAATTGAAAATAATCAGCTATTGACATTAAAAAATCTTTAGTGCCACAAATTATTAATCTTGGGGTTCTTTTTACAAGCGAGCCATCTCCGTCGATATACCCTCTGATAAAATCATCTTTAAAATTAGTATCTGGTATTTTTTCTAATTTAAAAGTTTTATGTTCTAAAACTCCTCTTTTCTCTAAATCAGACACTATTTTATTATTACCAATTAATAATCTTGCTACTTTAGTACCCTTCTTATAAGATGTATCACTGGAAAAATGGTTTATATTTCCACTGTACCCTAAGAATTGCTTAAATTTTTCCAACCATTCTGCATCTTTTTCACTAATTGTTAATCCAAAAAAGTTAGTATATTGATTAGCTTTTGTAATATAACCATCGCTATACATTACTCCAAGCCAATATGCAGAATCTGGTGTATCTACACTAAAACAATTTTCATTGATTTTATATCCAAGCGCATTTCTGCGGGCCTCAGAGTAGTTTCGTGTAGGTTCGCCATAAGCTTTTAATATATTTTTTACAGTAGAAGGGTCGCATTGATATTTTTTACCAACTGCTGCTAAACTACTTCCTTGCTTATATTCTTCAATTATCTTTTTTTCTTCTTCTATTGTAAATTTACAATATGAGAATCTTTTTTCATTCATTTTTACTCACCTCTCTATATCTAAGTAAACTTTTAATTTACTCTCTATATCAAAGTAAGTACATAATAGCTAAAGTTTTTCGTTAATCCAACACGCTAACACGATCGGGATTCAAAAATCTCCACGACTTTGTCTGTACCGTCTCCCATAATGGGTTTATCTGTGTAATGTCGCACAGATACAACAAAATGAAACCAACGCCCGAACCACGGCCCGGCCCTACTAACGTTCCGGCATCCCAGCAACAATCAATTATCTTCTGTAAGTTAAGATAATATGAACTCCAATGAGTCTTATTCTTAATTGAAGATGTCCACGTTTTCTCCAGACAGTCTTCTATCGCATCATAAGTTTCTTTGTTTTGAAGTCTTTCGTCACTTTCAACTTTTTCAACGATACAGTCAATTAACTTACGATCTCCTATAAAGTCGGACTTCTCAAAAGTTTCAAAATGAGGTATCGCCGCGCGCATTGTAGGTCTTAATATATTCTTTGGATTAAATTCTCTCCAAGGTAGAATCGGAATCTCCAAAGGCTTTGTTAAGTCATAATCACAACAACTCTCTTTAATTGCAAGTATATTGTTATATGCAGTTTCTAACTCTTCTTTCGTCAAATCAAGATGGCTCTCAAGTTCTTCGGTATCCATCATATAAGTCGTCAAATAAAAGCTTTTGACTTCTCTATCGCCATCCTGTGCATTAAGAAAAGCTTCGTGTATTGGAGCATCCTCTTTCTTTAGATAATGACTATCCGTAGTAATAATATACGGTACATCCAAGCGCTCTCCCATCTCAATAAGCTTTCGATTAACATAAGTCTGCTCTATTGATTCTGAGGGTTGAAGTTCAAGATAGAAATTACCTTCGCCAAAAAGCTTGTGCAGTTGTATAACCCAGTTATCAATCCTCTCAAGAAGTTGGATGTCATTTGGTGTACGAGACGCGCGCATAATCTGCGTCGGCAAACATCCACCTAAGCAGGCAGTACTCGCAATTATATGACCGGGATTTGCCCCAACAACATCAAACAAGTCCGAATAATAAGTTGGAACTCGTCTCATCTTACCACGAGACATCCAACTTCTTTTCCAAGCCCTCGTCGAAAGCTCTCTCAACTGCGCATGACCAATTTCATCTTTTGCAAGAAGAATAAAGTGATAATATCGGTCCTGTCCTGAAATAAAGTTATCTTTTGTCAAACCATCGCGGCAAAGATAAATTTCATTACCTAAAATTAACTTAAAGTCAGGATTCTTCTCTTTAATTTTTCGATAATATTTCTGTGCTTTAATATGACAACTCAACGCTTCGTGGTCGGTTATAGCCAGAACAGAATGTCCAAGTTCGATTGCATAATCAATCAACTGATTCTCTCGAATTATACAATCTCGAAGTCGCAGGTTGCTATACTGTGTGTGATTTTGCACTAATGTAAACTACCCGGATAGTTCAAAGTAGTTTTCATTTAGCACCACCTCCTACCATTTTCTATATATATTATAACATATATTCTATCAAAAGTCAAGTTAAAATTAATAGCTGTCATAAAAAATAACCTTAATGTTATCGCCTTGTTTTGCTATTTCTTGAATAAGAATCTCCAAACTACGAACCTGCTGTTCAAGAACGGGGCGTAAGTCTTTATACTCCCAAATGCTATTCGTCTGGTCATTATAATATTGCTCTGACATTACACAATGATGAAGAAACCACTGAATGTCTTTAATGTCATCGGTAGTAAGATTATAAGAATATCTACCATCTGTTTTATCATCTGGATGATTTCTACGATAAACGCTAAATATAAAAGACCTTATACCATAACATTTTCTCCAATAGGTAATATCATATTCATATTTATATCCACTTTCATCATTAACCAGCGTTGGTTCGGCGCTCGCTTGAAATACTGTTTTCTGTACCCAACCAAAAACTTGGCTTTGTTCTTTTGTTCTAACAACAATTCTATTATCAAGTCCCATTTTTATGCCTCCTTACATCGCGCGGGCTTCATACCGAATTTTCCACGCTTCTATTATTTCATCAAGAGTTCTTGGAGTATAATCCATCCAAGGCATCATACAACCAACATTCATAAACTGACCTGTTGCGCGGCCGGGCGCATCGTGAACAACATCAATAACTTCTTTTCGGAGTCTCCGCAGATGGTCTTCCTCTATCGTGCCATGAACATGACCATAGAGCATCCAAAAATCCTCATTATAAGCCGAACGATAGAAAGGCAGGGGGATAGTGACAAAGAATCACATGGCGACCATTATCCTTAATCTCAAGAAACTTTTCCTGTCTAATAAATCCACCAAGTCCACGAGTCTGTTTAGGAAGTTCTCTATCATGATTCCCCGTAATCAGAATCTTGTGCCCGTTAAGTTCCGCGCCCATCTCAAGCGGATTTACATTTTTCCAGCAGAAATCTCCGAGTATATACACGGTATCATTCTTACCAACTTTCTTATTCCATCGCTCTATCATATCTTTTTTCATCATTTCCGTATTTACAAACGGACGTTTGTCAAACCGTATAATATTCTCGTGTCCAAAATGGGTATCTGCAATATAAAAAATTGCCATATTATCTCCTTCTTTCTCTTTTCTTATATAAATATTATAACAAAAAAATTTTTAATTTGCAACTTTCAAAAGACCACTTGTCATATGACAAGTGGCCCTACTCTTAAAATGACAATCGCGCGTCATGAACTTCCGCTTCTTTTATTAAAATTTGAGGAGTAGTCGTTCCACACCACTCGTTGAGGTTAGGTTCACCTACTACTTCTATATCAAGCTCTGGATATCGATTAAGCTTATCAATAAGTTCTTCCGCACCATAAGTTTTTACATAAACAATTCCATTTTTTGAGAAACGAACCGCATTATGATTTTTACCCATAACTTGAACATCATTTCGATTTATGGTAATATTATGGACATATATAAGTGGCGCCGGATTTCCCGTACCCCAAATTGAGTCGTCCTCAGTTAAATCAGTAATTAATTCTGCTAAGTCCGAATCGGTTGCAAACCGAGAAAAATTAATTGGGAAGAAAGCTTCGGTGAAATTATATTCGCTTAGTTCCTTATTCGCAAGCTCATGGAGTTTCCGAAGATTCTTCTCAGGTATTGCACAGCCTGCCGCGGACTCGTGGCCTTGAACGAATTCAAATAATCCCGTGTCATTTAGATAACTTCTAAAATTATTAAACTCACTGTTACTAACACCACGAATACTACCTTTTATCATACCATCATCATTAAGACGGGCTACTATGGTGGGATGTTTGTACTTCTCCGCAAGCTGAGTAGCAACTAAGCCATTCAATACAGGAGGAAATACATCTTCATCATCCAAGCGTACGAACAAAATCTGATTCTCTAAAAGGTCGTACTTAAATATCTTACTTTCAATGCGCGCGACTGCTGATTCCTTATCTTTATTCTGGTGAGTTCGTGCATTTACACATTCGCGTACGCTTTCAACCGCCACTTCTTCCATCGTACCTTTTGCGCCTCTCTTGTTGCAGGGTACCATCTCATGTCCATTTACAAGTCCAAGAAAAAGACGACCTTTTTCCGCTTGAGTACCAACTCGTATCATAGCGTTTATTAGTGGTACAATATAAAAAGCAACAGCAATAGGGGTCAGATGGTTTTGAATTTCACTCCACGAAGAGGCCATCTGCTTTGTTATTGAATAGGCTTGCTTAGTTGCAATTGTTTTGAAGAAATAGTTCTTAACATTGGATAATCCTTTGGTAATAATATAACGATTTTCCATATCCAATACAGAGCCCATATCTCCAATTACACCAAGTGCTGCCAAATCAATAAGTTCGTCTGCAAAATTCGTATCATAAACCTCATCATAACGCCGACAGAACTGATATGCGACTCCCGCGCCAGTTAAAGCCTTATTGTTATACCGCGGTGAAAGCTGATTGTTAATTATAACTGCGTTATCACTAAATGGAGGATCTGCCAAGTGGTGGTCTAAGACCAAACAAGGTATTCCCAATTCGCCCAATCGCTCATGATATTCATAATCATTACTTGAACTATCGGGGAGTATAACAAGCCCATAGGTTTTTTCTTGAGCAATTATCTTATCAATCATATCTTCCAGTCCGTGCTGCTTGCCCTCGTGGAGAACATATTCAGTCTCAATATCAGGCGAATGCTTTTTAATATATTGATAAATAATTGCTGAGGAAGTAAAACCGTCACAATCGCAATCAACTACTAAAAGAATTGGTTTATTTTCCAGTATCGTGTTTCGAAGCAGCTCAACGCCTTTATCTACAAACTCAAGATTCGATGGAGATTCAAGATACTTCGAAGTCGGACAGAGAAACTCTTCAAAGTTTTCAACGCCGCGCGCCGCAAGTAAATTCCGAAGATAATCTTGAGTAAAATTTGGATTTTCTAACTTAACTTTCATTTAATAATTCTCCTTTTTGCCAATAACTTTAAAAAGACAGCCTCTCCTTGGTCTACTGGGCTGTCTTTTTTCCGTGTCAGTCCAGAATCATCATATATAAAGGAGAAGGTAGCATACTTATTATATTTCTTACAAATTTCATATAGTTTATTAAAATAATCCTCATGATGAGGTTTTTCCTCGTTGTCTAAGCATAAACAAATTTCTTTTGGGTTACATTCACGCATTAGCAAGTTCAACTGATATTTATTAAAGTTAGAACCACAAATTGCTACGCCGCAGTTCGGAGTTTCGAAGTCTTCTAATTTAAGAATAGATTTTTCCCCTTCCATAATAAAAGCTATCCCATACTTCTGTATGTTTGCCTTTGTATGGTTTAGTCCATAAAGATTAAGTGAAAGTCGATGTGAATACCACTTCTGCTCAATCTGAACTGGCATATACTTACCAACGTTCTCAACCTCCCACTCACTGAGCGCGCGGCCTCTAATTCCAACTAAATTCCCATTCACATCATAATGAGGAATAATGATTTTGTTTTGAGAAGAGGAAAAAAGTATATTGTATTTATCCATGGCGGATTCAGAAATACCTTCTTCTAACCACTGCGCGGGATAGCATTTTTGGAATACGTCTAAGATGCCTTCGGGATATGTGGGCAAATTCTGTGTGCGAACAATAGGAGCATATTTGTCTTTAAGAAGTTGATGAGGTTCTACTCCAAAGCTCTCTCGAATAAGACCGGACGCACTACAACTGCGCACGACCTCATAAACATCAGAATACCAGTCGTAATCAATATTCCTTGTCTCGTAGTAATGCTTTAGGAAGGTAAAAATACTCATTGGACCACATTCAGTATAGCAATAAAACAAATGAGTATTTTTATAGTAATAAAGCTTAAAACTACCATCGCGCGCATTGTGACAAATTGTATTTGTGAGAAGAAAGCTATTTGTTTCCTGCACTTCATCCGCGCCTAATTCTAATAAAAGTCCTTTAACTTTATTTGAATCGAGCTTATCAACTAATTCTTTATAATTCAAGACTTATCCCCTTTCAGTTCTAAGTTTAATTTTTCAATATAATCAATAACCTCTTGTTTTTGCCCCTCTTCCCAGCTTTCAACATCGAAAGCATATTCGTTAAAGAACTCGTTAATTGGCTCCATTTGGCTATTAGTAATGAATAAATCCTCTTTTCGCATCGTTCCCATATCAAAGTAACTCCAAATACGAACTTGCGACCATTGTCCACTACGTACCTTAAACACATCTGTGACTATGTTTGGTTCAATCGTTGCCAAATTTTGAATTAACTCAAGTTCTTCCTTAGTTGGGCGCGCCATAATTGCACCATTATCAGCTTTGTTAATAGTTGAACGACCGCCCGCGAGAGAAGCTTCGTTGCGTATAGAAGTATTATTATCTGCATTTGCATTCACCTGAGTTGATGTAAAAACTGCAACATCAAGTTCTATTGCCAAATCTTTCAGCGCAGTTGCGAACATCAACAGAGCTTCGTCGTTTCTTATATTAAAGCCTCGAAACTCACCAAGAAGTGCTGGGCCAATAAAGATATAATCATAGAAAACCGCTAATGCTTCATAATTTAACAGCTCTTCTCTTACAACCGATTTTATCAGCTCAATCGTTGGGTTCGGAATACGAATCATATGAAAATTATCTCGATACTCCTTGATAATCTCGCGCGCCTGTTCTATAAGAATTTTTTCTTCTTCTGAGAATCCACCATATTTGAATCGACTCTCGTTAATACCCGTAAGATATGCAATTATCATACGCATAATCTGTTCGGGTCTCTGCTCTGTCATTATAAACAGAATCTTTTCCGAAGAGCCAATCTGTTCCCATTCACACGTCTTGTCATTATATCGAAAAGGAAATGCTAAATAACATGCATCACTAACCGCGGATCTTGTCTTACCGACACCACTTCCGCTACTACGAATTGTCAAAGCTCCTCTTTCGGCACCATTGATAACTTGCGAGTAAATTTTTCCCTGCACAGGAAGTCCAATAAACGAAGGATTGCCAAATCCATCAATAACTTGGTCAATTTCTTCGCCAATATCCCAACTCTGAACTTCTTCTGTCTTCGAGTATTCACTTTCAATGCGCGCGAGCTTCTTTCTAATCGCATTTGAGATATCTGTGGTCGTTAGCTGTTCAAACTTCTCGTTTACCTCTTGTGCGCGGGGATCAAAGCTATCTTCAATATAAAATTCGCTTATGTCAACGCCTATCTTTTGATAAGCATTTAACATATTAAACTTCTTTAACTTATTATAATAATATGGGAAGTTTTCTTCATTGGAAAACTCCTCAACATCTTGAAGATACTCGATTCCATTATTGGTCTCAAAACTATTCTTTGCTGTTTCGTTCGTTGATAAACAGTTCTCAACATCAAAAGCTGAAATCTTCTTTGCGCCTTGTGAGTATAACTCCCAAATTGCTGAAAACAAAAATTTCTCAAATCTGCTCTGAAAATCATTCGGAGTTAAATAATACTTGTCTGATTCTCCTAAATACTGCGGATGCTTTAAGAGACAACCAAAGATTTGTTGTGTAATTCTCTTATCAACAATCAATTTTCTGCCTCCATTTCTATCATATCAAGAGAATATTTCTTTTTCTTTTTGGTAACTTGTTTCGTCTGTGTTTTAACGCCACGTTTCCGCTCAGCTTCCGCGCGCAACCTAAGCTGTTGCGTAATTCTTTCACAAATACCTTTTTCTTTTCTTTCTCTTTCAACCCAATAACTACACGCCTCGTCATAAACATATGGAACAATACCAATTCCACCTTTGGCTTTATTTCTTGGGGCTTTCTGTATGTCATAATAATACCTTAAAGAAAAATAAATTCCCTTGGCGGTCATATTCTTTTTCAAATAGCTTTCCCACTGCTTTTTAAACTTAATAAAGTCAATTTCCATTAACATTTCTTTTGTTAAGAACTCCCAAGTGTAGTCAAGCCATTCTTCATTTCCTTTACTGGCGTGGAGGTTATCTTTTTCTGCTACCCAACTATCATAGCAATCTTTATGATAAAACCATCCTTTCGACCGCATGAGCCAGTCTTTACCCTCTTCTGTTGTATTTCTATCTATCTCTCCATTACAAACGCGGCAATGTACGATTCCTAATTTCTTTGCCAATAGAAACACCTACTTTCAACTTTTCTTCCATATATATTATACCAAAAAATTTTCGAAAATGCAAATTCAAAAGAGCCGACTTACAACAAGCCGGCTCTTATATATATTAAAAGGAAAGAATTATTTAAGAAGAGACTTCATTTCACCGCAAACCAACTCGAAAAGGTCCTTCTGATCTTCGGTTATTTCAGAGAGCTTCATCTTTCTACCAAAAATCATCTCAACCTTTTTAAGGACTCTGGCGGCATTTTCCTCGTCCTGTTCAATGAGCGCCTTCCAAAGCTCAAAAGCTTCAGCTCTTATATCTTCATAAGAACGCTCTTCCATCTTCGCGCCAGCAGAAACATTATCTACCAACACTGCTCCATCTTTGTTCGCCTGCTCCTCAATGGCATCTCCAATTGCAGATACCAGCTCATTATAACCAAAAGGAATCTTTGGCGCCAAGTAAGGCAGACGCGAACCTGCGAGAATTGTAGGTGTTGCGCGCGTCAACAGAGTGCGCGTACAATTTCCCTTTTTATCCCACTCGCAATTTATATAACCTATAATGTCAACAAGACGGTTGACAATTTCTGCTGCTCTTGCTGGCATAGCAGGTGAGATATGCTCGATAGTATTACCATCGCCGGCATCCTCGTTCTTTATCTGGCTATGGCAAATACAAATTATACCATAACCAAGCATCGTGATTTTACGCAAGCATGACTCAAACTCGCTCTTGAGCGCAGTATAGCCAGCTCCGTATGGTATCTCACCAATCTTCTGAACACCATTCTGAAGGCAGATATACTTCTCACAAAGGTTATAAGCTTCACCGACTGTATCGATGGTGATAGTATCATACATCTCCTTCGCTTCAGGCTGTTCAAGCTGGCGAAGAACCTGCTTGAACTCGACCCACTTTTCGATAGGCTGCGCGCGAACACCAGATAGGAAGTTAGTACCAATCTCAAAGCTGAGGATTAGGTTCTTATCCATCTGTGCCGCAAAGGTAGTTTTACCGCATTTCTCCAATTTGTTATCGTAAAGGCTTTTTATCCTTTACCTCTTATACTTCTTATTCGTATAAGTTCAGCATAGCTTTTCACCCTGTATAAGGGGTATGGTCTCGTGCGATTCTATATCATCCCAATGATAGATGTTTAACAATCGTATGCGTTGCGCGTGTCGCGGCTTTTACACCGCGACTTCCGCTCGGATTAGCATCTCAGCCTCCCCGCCTTTTACCATAGTTTAGATATGGATTACTCCATAAATGCCCAAGATTTTAGGCCCGTAAATGCAAATATACTTGCCTTTAAGATCCCTCGAAATAACACTCGGCTTAATATTAAGAATATCAATTCCCATTATTATCTACCTCCTTGATTAAAAACCAAGGCTTGAAGCGTCTGTTGCGGGCGCCTGTCTTGTCTTGGGCGCAGTACGAGTCCTCTCCTTTTCTGCGGCGAGCTTTTCGTCTCTGAGTCTCAGTCCTTCCTCTATCTTCGAGAACTCATAACCGGACTCGAGGGGGAAATCACCGCCAGTTATGATAAGCTCACTAATAGAAGTAGTAGTGGTTTTCTCTTCCGGCTCACCGAAAGCTGTCTCAATAAGCTTAGTCTCAGTCTTAGTTGAGAAGTTGAGCTTGCCACGGAAAGGAACTGTGTCACGAGGCTTCCAGTTATCCATTATGAAATCGATAGCCTTAGGACTCTCAACATAGAAAGGCATAACATCAACAAGACCACCCCACTGAGGTATGCACATATTTATACGAAGTCTGCCTGTCTCAACACCCTGAGAGTCAACTTCGTTGCAAGTCTGACGAATCATTCCGTCATACTCAAATATGGCGCCCATCTTCATGTCATCTTTACGAATCTTTCTGATAAAGCTGCCCTTAACCTGCGGGAAAGATATAAAACGATTATCTCTGCCATAATACTCGTTCATTGCGAGCTGACCAGTTATACGAACGGCATCTGCCTTATCCTCGCCACCAGCGGCCGCGATTGAAGTATAGCCAGAAACCTCTTTCCAGCTCTTGTAAGCAGGATTCTCGCCGCCATCTTTCTTGAGCTTGTTTGCAAAAACATGAACAGGAATCTCAAGAACTTTCTCCGCCGCGCCAATCTTCTGAACGACCTTAACGGTAACAGAACCGCTTATATAATCGTTCTTTCTACCATTTTTCTCATAAGAACCCTCTTTAAGATTGTTTTCACTCAAAAGTCCGATAATTTCTACTGAATTGCTTGCCATTTTCTTTTTCTCCTTTTTTTAATTGGTTCTTATTTGGTCGCCCGAGATAGACCTCGGGCGACATGAAAGTTAAACTTACTCCTCGTCCTCAGAGGGAACGAAGTCACGACCAAGATCAGTCAGAACAACATAGGTAACAGGCTTCTCCTGACCATCGACAGTGACCTTCTCTCTATCGACAAGGCCCTTAGCGTGAGGACCCTTGCAGCCGAGAGCGGTTACAGTACCATTGATAGACTTCTCAGTCTTGTTGAGAGCGGTTGCAAGCTCGGGAATCGAGACACGGCCACCATTCTCCTTAACATAGTTGAATACGAGAGTTGCGTTTTCAGTAAGCTTCATTTTTGTTTACTCCTTTTTGTTTAATATTTTTTTATTCGAAGTCATCTCTGACTTTCTATTAATATTATATAAGTATTTTGAAAAAAATCAAACTTTTATTTTCCAGTATTTTTTATAATGTGTTTACATCAGTAGTTGTATATTTTTCGTCTTTACTTACATAAATATTATCAAGATTTATATAGTCCTACTACAGACTCAACCAAAGTTTTAAACTTGATTGATTTGACTCCTTGCGCATCTTTAAGCTGGAGAGGTATTGACTCGCAATCCAGACTAATTTGCGCGCGGGACGTTATTATTGTAATTTCTTTATCAGTAGACAGAAGCGGTAAGAAGTCAATCATATAGTCGGAGTCGGAAAGTTTTTGTGGCTTTCCTCCTTTGTTACCGCGCGACCCAAGAGAAAATTCGTCCAATGGCGTGCGCTTTGTATATCCCTCACCCGTTATAAACAGAAGTGACTTCGTTTCAACGGGAATCGGACGCACAGAAACTACGTTATCACCATCGTTTAATTTAATACAACGAACTCCTTTGGATACTCGGCTGACCGAACGGACTTCTGAAATATCACAATAGAGGAATTGACCTAATTCGGTTAAGACTCCAATTTTATCCTTTCCGTCAAGGAAAGCACAACAAATTTCGTCCCCTTCGTTTAACTCTATTGCTTTTAACAAGCCGCTACGGTTCATTTTGTACTCCGAAAAAGCAGAACGCTTTACAAGTCCTTTCTTTGTAAAGAAGAGAATATCACGATTGACGTCCTTCTTATCTAAACTCATGACCGCAACGATATTCTCTGCACCCATAATTCCAAGAGAAACCGTAGAAAATTTCTCTCCTATGGGCAAAAGAGAAGCTGAACGATGGAAAAATTCACCATTTGCCGTGAAGAAAAGAATTTCATTTGTGGTATTCGTAGATAGAGTATCAATAATAAACTCTTTGGGGTTTAATTTGAACTTAGTACCTACGCCACCTCTTTTTTGAGTATAAAGAGTTGAACTTTCTTGTACGAAAAGATTGCCTTGATTGGTAAATGAGACCAAAAGTTTCTTCTCTTCGATGGCTTCGTTTTCCGTTTCGTTTAGGTTAAGAATTTTCGTGCGACGACTGTCACCGAACTTAGTAGCAACCGCGCGCAAATCTTTTTCAATCTCTTTTTTAAGCAAATCAGAATTGTTTAGAATCTCTTCAATTCGAGCCTTCTCTGTTAAAAGGTCTTTTTGCTCGCTTTGAAGCTTAGTTACTTCCAAATGTGCAAGGCGCGCGAGCTTTATATCCAATATTGCTTTTGCTTGAATCTCGTCAATCGAAAGATATGATTGAAGTTTAGTCGAGGCTTCTTTTGTATCTTTGGCACTTTTTATGATTTTGACTACTTCATCGATTGAAGCAATAGCAAGTAGAAGTCCTTCAATAATATGAAGTCGTTTCATAATCTTGCCTAAATCAAATTCATAACCGCGCGTATATACGACAATCTGATGGTCAATATAAGATTGTAAAAGCTCTCGCCAAGTCATAACCCTTGGGAATCTACCATTTTCCAGTACCGTTAGATTAATACTATAATGATACTCAAGAGAGGTATTTTTATAGAGATATTTTAATACAACATCTGGATTGGCACTCTTCTTTAAGTAAATTTTAAGACAAGGCGTTAATTTGGTAAGGTCATTATATCGTTCAATACCGGGGTTTTCTTCGCTTTCAATAATCTCGTGAAGCTGCGCACAAATAGTATTAGTATAAACACTATATGGCACTTCGGTTACGATAAGACAACGCTCTTTAGAATCATAGGAAACCGTGGCTCTCAACTTACAAGCCGCGCCCGACCCTTTTTTAAGGCTTTCTTTTACGGCAGCTTCATTAAGAAGATATCCTCCTGTTGCAAAGTCAGGACAGCAGTAGATGTCATCATACTCACAATCAGGGTTCCACAAAAGATGAATAAGAGCCTCGTTGACATCTTGAATACGGAACTGCGGCAGATTACTGCTCATGCCTATACCAATACCCGCACTACCATTTACAATATTATAGAAGCCTTTAGTAGGAAGAACCGAAGGGTACTGCTCGGTATCATCATAGTTATCGCGCCATTCTTTAATCGTGTCTTTGTCTATATCTCGAAAAAGATATGATGAAAGTTCGCTAAGACGAGAACTGGTATATCTGGGTGAACTCCAGTTACCCGTTTCTGTTGGCTGACCAATACCGCCCTCAACTTCAATTAAAGGATATCTCATAGCCCACGGTTGCGCGGCACGCATTATCACGCCAACACAACTGGAATCACCATGGATATACATCCTCGATGCACTACCTACTGCCTTGAGAGTTTTCTTCATCGGCTTAGAGTGAAGAAACTTATCCGTATACAGGCAATAGAAAATCTGACGAGCCGACGGTTTCAGACAATCTCTTGCATCAACCAGTGCGCGCGACTGTAGAACGGCGCCGGAGTATTGGATAAAACTTTCTTTTATGACTGATGTTAAATCTTCCATTTAGCTCTCCTTTCCTCAATTTCTTTTAATATTATAGCTTAATTTTAAAGTTAAGTCAATTTTTTTATATTTAGCGACAACAAAAATGAAGTTTTCCTTGACAGCTAACGTAAGGCGTGCCTTTCATTCCTTAACAGGTTCCGCTTTTGGCGTTCTCAACTTCGGGGCGAAAATAAGAACACTTACCATTACCATTAAGGTAGTTTTGGATTTGCTCTTCTGAGTGACTTGCACAACAAACTTTCTCACCCCAAGAAGTCCATATTACTTTTTGAGTAAGGTCTAATGGCACTTCTTTACCACATATTGGACAATTCATCTTAATCTTCTCCTATTTTTTGTTCTCTCACGATCTGGTTTAGACTGTAATTCAATCTCACACTGCGGGCATATCTGTTGTCCCTCGGGGATAATGTCACCACAACAGACGCACCTATCTGCATCAGCCATTATCAACCCTCCTGTTCCATGCTTCGGTTTCTTGTTCTTTGGTCGAGTGCATTTCGGTGAAAGAACTGCACACGCAATCTTCCACTGCTTTTGATGTTGGTAAAATAAAATATTCGCCGCAAGCATATCCGATTTCGGGCACTTCGCCGCATTGTGGACAAGGTTTTAATTCAGTCATTGTTTTTACGCTCCTTTAACGCTTGTTCCGCTTCTTCACGGGTGAGGAATACGGTCTTGCCGAAATCAGACGGATGAAATCTTAATTCGTATGGATCTTTAGAAACTAACCAAATCGGATTTAGTTGGTTTCCTCCGATACCATCAATCATTCGATATACAATAACTTGAGTGACCTTTTTACCGTTAAAAACATTTTCGATAAGCCAAACCGTATCTCCCACCTTGCAGGGCGGCGCGATAACGCCGTGTTCAAGAAGTAAGTCTGCCGTCCTTTCCTCATAGCAACTTTTAAGGTTCGCATACTTGCAATTCTCGTCGCAAAGATAAGGCGATGGACAAGGATCAAGTTTCAGAATTTCAATCAGTCGTTCTCTGTCTGCATCAGCCATTGTTGTTTCCTCCTAATAGTTCAGGGTTGTCGTAAATATTGCCAATAATTTTCATATATCCATCCATAGCAGACAGAGTAAATTTATTGCCTGATTCTGTGTATTCAACATAAAACATACCATTGCAATGTTTGACAGTTGCCCGCTCGCAGGGCGATGTGTCATTCCACGTGCTTTTGAATATGGGGTCAATATAAGGAACAAGCACTATATCGCCCTCAAAAATCTTTGTGCCGTTTTTATCTTTAAGACCTGTGTACTGTCCTACGGTGTCAGGGTTTACAATATAATGCGAACTCGGCTCGTTGTATTCTTTTGGGTGCGGAACAGTAATATAATCACAAAGCTCGTCATCAGTTCTGCAATACTTAGCTTTATAATAATATCCCTCAACCCATTCACCGTTATCTATTCGCTTGCCACGGAAAAGTATCTCACGCATTGTTATTCCCTCCGTCCATTTTTGCGCCACAGTGGGGACAATATTTTGTTCTAATATATACTTTATGTTCTTCGTATCCGCATGGTACTAAATTCTCTTCCCAGTCATAATCGAATTGCAATTCGAATGTGCTATTATATAATGCTTCCGCTCCACAATACGAACACACGCAAGGAATATCGTCATAGCCGTCTTCAACCCACTCTCCGTGCCGGACCTCAACCACATCGGCGGTTGGTGCTGACTTTATAACATTGTAAATGTCCGTGGCTTTATAAAGTGCATCAGCTTCACCCGCAGCTCCTTCAACTAAATTTTTTTGACAATTTATATGATACCAAGTTGTACTTTCAATTTCATCAATTACTGCCTCACGCTCTATATATTCAGCCATTTTTTATACTCCTTTACTTAACTTCTCTCCAATCAATTCTTTGTCCACAACGCGCACAATATTGATACCATGCATATAAGTATTCACCACAATGCGGGCAGTGGAAATCTCCATAATAGATTTCTACGGGAGGCTCTCCTTTACTCTTCTGAATTATCTCATAAACCTTTTCTTTTGTGCAGTTTGTGCCCTTCTCAAAAAACTTTGATATCGGTTGAGATAAAACTTCTTTTATTTGTTTCAGTGTAACTTTCATTACTTTTCCTCCCTTTATAATAAAATTATAACAAAAAAAGGAAGGAAAATCAAATTCCCTTCCTTTAATCTTATTCTCGTATCATAGAGAAGTCTACATTTTTAAATATGAAATCTGTTCGTGGCTCCACATCTTTGCCCATCAGATTGTACAAAAGTTCGCGTGCTTCTGGCGAGGTTTGGAACATATCAAATCGCTGATTTTTGGCTGTAAACATTGAATTGTATGCTTGCTCCGGAGTCAATGAACCGATACCTTTATTTCTTTGGATAACTCCTGATATATGTCCGCGCGCAACATCCATTTCTTCATCTGTAAAATAATAGTTTTCGGTTTTTCCATTTTTAACAATATAGAGAGGCGAACGTAACCATCCAAGCCTTCCCTCTTCAATGAACTGCGGAGCCAAATACTGTAATGCCGCCATCAGAAGCAGCCCAATATGGTAGCCATCTGAGTCAGAATCGGTACAGACACCAACACGTCCATACCTCAGTTTACGACTATCGTAATGCCCCGGTACAATATTTAGCGCACTCAAGAGAAGTTTAATCTCTTCATTCTGGTAGATTTTCTCTTCATCATTAGACAGCGCGTTAATAATCTTACCACGTATACACATGATGCCATAAGTCTTTTCATCGCGCGCGACTCCTACTGAGGCCATAGCAGAATTACCTTCGACAATTAAAAGAGTTGCATCTTGTCCAAGGAACTCTGCATCTTTGAGTTTATCGCTTGCAATATATTTTTTCTTTTGAGATTTTTCGACTTCTTTTTGAGCTTCAAGGACTTGCTTTCGCGCACGCTCAGCCGCAAGTTCAGCTTTCTGCTCTTTTGCAAGTAGATCAAGAACTCGCTGAAATTCATCTGCGTGCTGTTGTTCAAAGCTTTCAAGCATTTGAGTAGTCGCGCGCTGACACAAGCCTCTTAGCTCAGGATTGGTAATTTTGCTTTTAGTTTGTCCATCATATATCGGGTCTTTTAAATTAACCGAACATACATATACCAGTCCCTTTCTCAAAATATCTGCATGGGCTTCCCCTTTTAACTTCTTTTTAAAAAAGTTAGTTAGAGCAGTTTTAATGCCAGTAATAGGAGTGCCTCCATTTTCATTTTCACCACCATTAGAAAACAAATAAAATTTTTCCTCTCTATTGCTGGTCCATTGTAAGATAATTTCGACATCTATACCATTTTCTGAATTAACATAATGCAACGGCGCTTTGTGAATGGGCTTATCAAGATTTTCCTTTACAAAATCCATCAAGCCATTTTTACTCATATAAGTTTTAGTCTCACCAGTAGTTGCATCTTTAATGATAAAGGTAATACCTTTATTAAAATAAGAGTATTCCTTCATTTGCTCACAAATTTCTTCATAATTAAAATGAATTGGCTCGGCGCTAAAAACCTCTTGGCTGGGTTTATAACATATATATGTTCCATTCTTGTTCCCATTAAGAGGCCTTTTCTGACATACATCCCATTTTGGAATACCTTCCTCAAATTCCATATACCATTCAGCGCCATCTCGGTAGCTTGAAATTTTAAACCAATCAGAAGAACAACAAGTCGCGGCACTGCCCGTACCATTAAGACCTCGACTCTTTCCTCCATAGGCATTATCGTCGAATTTAGCTCCGCTATGATTTTCAGTGAGAAGATTTATCATAACTTCTTTTGAAAAATCATTCTCGCCATGGGGCATACCACGACCATAATCACGACAAGATGCCCAGTCCGGCCCTATCTCTATTTCAATCTTATTAGCCGTAGGACAAACCAGTGCTTCATCAGTAGCGTTATTAACAAGCTCAAGTAAACCAGCCATTACACCTGTATGGTCAGCACTTCCCAAATAAATACCGACTCTTTTTCTTACGCCCTGCCTAAAAGTTAGCTGTTGAATAGACTTAGCATTATAAGACATCAAATTCCTCCATTCCCAAATCTTCCCATTTTAAATCATAGTTTCTTTTATAGTAGATATATTTTATTTTTATATTATTATTTTTACAATATTCAGCTTTTAAATTATATTTCGTCTTCGTCCTCTTCTTCCAGCTCATACCAGCCATCCCATCCATTGCCCGCGGTCGCCAATACTCACCATCAAAAAGATACCCTTGAACATAGGTATTAAATTTTTTTGTAACGACTATTGTATCCTCGTTCAAAATTGTTACATTCTCTTCGCCCCACATTGAAATAGCAGCTTTTATATCTTTTTCTGAGGGACAATACCACCTTTCCTTTTCAATAGAGGTGCTAAATATGCTTCCGATTGGATAAACTCGCTGTAATTCCTCTAAGGTTTCAAACTCAGTTTTCTTCATATTATTCCTTCCTTTCTTATGTTTCTAATAATATTATAAAAAAAATCAGAGGAAAAATCAACTTTTCCTCTGATCATTTATTTACTTTACAATTATGCGGCTACTTCCTCGAAGTAATTTCCCACAAGTTGAGAAGGAGTACAATATAAGATTGTGCCTTGATCATTGCCGTCGTCTCTTATGCACTTATAAATCTTATCTCCCTCTTTATAATACTTATCTTTATAATATCTCATGCCTACTTCTGCCGTAATAGGATTGTTAAGAGTGCCTTCTTCTTCTGGCTTTGCAACTGCTTCCCAGTGTGCAGATGTCACATCGGGCGTCCATGTAGGATTATCGCCAGTAATTGCATTATAGCATTTATAAAGTTTACCATTATATCGGCACCTATCACCTACGGCGTACGCAATTGGTTCCCATGCAGGAAAGAGTTCGATACTCTCAAGAGCCTGTTCATCCGGAAGCAAGGTCGCCGCGGATTCTATTTTTTTTCTAAATGCTAATGCTTCTGCTCTTGTCATATGGCTTCACACCCCCAAAATAAGTTTATATTTGATCGAATACCTTTGACAGAAGCACGAATATTGCTTTGCCATAAAGTCCAATTAAATTTAGTAAATTAAATAAAATTGCTTCTAACATTTTATGACCCCTCCGTTATAATTCCAATAGCTTCTTCTGCGGAGATTTCTTCCTCTGCTATAATATAGGCTTGATATTCTTCCTCGCTGACTTCAATGAAGTCGGATTCGGTCAGCGACTTCGCGGGGACAATATATCCGGGATATATCTCACCACTTTTTATATTCTTAAGATGATTCCCCTCGTCGGGATAGATTATTTCGTTCTCAATCTTCATTATTATCACCTCATGCTATCGTCCAGTTTTTGGCGGTGATTGCCGCTGCTATCGTTACCGCGCCCGCGTCCGTTGATTCGCACGATACATACAGATTTGTGTCTGCGTCCAGCTTGATATAGTTCGCATAAATCATACCGGTGTCGGCTGTTTTTAGGGCGGCATTGAGTGTCAGCGTCAAAGCGTCTTGTCCCGTGCGGTCTTTAAGGGCGTTAAGAACATTAACGCACGAGGCTATATTAAGGTGTAGCTGACAGCTTAGGTCGAGCGAGACATTGACTGTGTTTGCCTTTATCTCGATATCAGTCAACCCATGTTGCGCCGCGAAAACATTGCTCGCGTTTGTCACCGAGGTGAAGTCAAGCCCTACTATCTTTTTTAAAGCATCGCTTATACCCGTGCCACCACAGGCGAACGCGGTTGCGACATTTTTCACTTTTGAAAAATCGCCCTTAAATACTATTTCGTTAAGACCATACGAAGCCCTGTTACTAAGCATAAAACTAACATCTGTAAGCTTATTGCTTACTGTCAACTCGATTCTTTTCAGCGGGTTTGCAAGCGAAACTGCGAACGAATATCGCAAGCTTGTGACATTGGGAATGTTGGCTACAAACTCTGTGATTGTCGATTTATTGCTTAATCCAAAAGATTGCAAAGATTCGAACACTTCAAATGGATTGCCGCCGCCTGAGCTTATCGCGTCAACTGCATCACCAAAACCTTTAGCGGAGTCCCATGCTATCTGGTCAGTACCGCCTGTCTTGTTGCGGATGCGGTTAGCGGTGTAGGACATGGCGGAGTCAAGTTGAGTGGAGTTAATTACTTTGTCAAATGCCATCAGTAGCTACCTCCCGTCCATGTCGGAAGAGCGGCAA
>ULKL01037450.1_pt1 | contig 41858 bp, 61 predicted proteins | sample 1951161 | NCBI WGS metagenome assembly ULKL01 (sample SAMEA4835501, study PRJEB28245) | human gut metagenome | biome: gut microbiome; material: fecal sample | place: Denmark | collected 2008
TGAAATTTACGTGTTTCTTGATTTTTTGGTGTAATTTTCATAATTTTTATTGTTTAAATTTAAACTAGTTATGATAATAAATTTACATAATTAATTTATTTATTCCAAACGAAAACGAGCTAGGATACAATTATGTAATACATATTAGATATATCTTATTAATCTTCGTCAGAGGACTTTGGAGATTCGACATACTCTGGAGGTCTTTCATCCTAGCCCTTTATACACTTGAACATATACCTTCCTAGAGCCTTATAGTCTTTATCATCTTTAGACATATTTGCTTTCTTGGCTTTTCTTATTAAGACTACAGTGTTCTTTCTACTAAAGATACGCTCTCCTCCCCATAAATCCATCTATGTTGATCCATCCTATGCAAGAACCTTCATTACGGGAGCATCATCCTCTTCTTCAAAGTCAAGTTCGTCTCCTTCCTAAATTCCAGAACCACTATTAACTTCCAGCACATATGCAACATTTTGGACAGTCATTTGAGTTTCAGTATTTGGAACTCCTTCTCCTACATATACTACTTCTTCGTCATCATTTATGAATACTATGTCTAACGGTATAAGAGTATCCTTCATCCACATGGATACATCCTCTGGAGGATCAAAGTAGAACAACATTCCTTCGTCTTCAGGAAGCTCCGTTACACCTTGAAGTCCTTTTTCTTTCTCTTCCTCAGTGCGAGCTTCCTGAACCTTATATTTCTTATTTCCTATCTCTATTGTTATCATTTCTGCATAAATGGATTGTTCTTAATAATACTAACTTCCTCTACGGGTTGTTGTGGAGTTTGGCTTGCTGTTCCTGCTCTAAGAGTATCTCCGGTACTTTGTACTGGATTTGAAAGAGAACGTCTTAGAGAATCTATAGTTATTTGGTTCTGTCTAGCCCTACCAAGTTTTCCAAGTTCCATTATTTGTCTACTCTGTTCCTCTAGTAGAGAATCAGCTGCTGTTGGCTCAGGCTATGACCACCTATAAATCCCATAACCTATTGCTCCGGGTACTCCAACTCCTCCTACTCCATAAGCACCTCCTGTTAGGACTTTTCCGTAGAAGTTCCCTAGATTTCTACCTACTCTCTTAGCTCCCTCCTTAAATCCGCCTTTCTTCTTTGGATCTTGTTTGGGTTTCTTATCTTCTGGCTTGTTACCTTGGGGAGCTGAACTTGGAACAGTACCAGTACTATCTCGTGGGGCTGTAGCGGTTCCAGTAGAATCACGTGCAGCCTCAGATGCCATACTAACAGATCTAGTACGAGTTAGCGCAGGGTTTATATACATTTCCCCTATAGGTCTTGATTGAGATTGACTTCCTACTCTAGTTCTGCTTACAACGATCGGTCTACTAACCCTAGTAGCATCAGGAGCATATGTCATAGCCTATCTTTCCTGTGGAGTGATATTTACCTAATGATGCTGACCAGTAATGGTTTCATACAGTCCGTATGCAGGTCCAGCTAATGTTAAAGCTACTGGAGCTGCCATAGCTGGTGCTGAAATAGATGGAAGAGATATAGAGGGGAGTGACATAGAGCCAAGTCCCTCTAGCAACTGAGCAATCCCATAACCAGGAAGAGCCATTACTCCCACATTAGCCTAACTTGTTTTGCCTCTTTTAGCTGAAGTCACTTTTCTATATTGTTTTTCCTACCAAGGTCCCCAAGAACCATCTACTTTAATATTATATCCAGCTGTTCTTAGAACTTGCTGCTTTTTCTTGTTTTCTGCTGCCTCAGCTTGTGATATTTTTCTAGGCATAATTATAGCAATTTATTTGTATTATCCTATGTATTATAAAGTATCTCTTCAACTAGTAGCTTTCCTGCTTCTAGAGCACATTCATCCTTCTCTCTCTGGGAAGTCTCTTCGTCGTAATATTTTTCTTCTAGTTCTTCAAGCTTCTTAGTTACTTCTAGTCTAAATATTATCTCCTCCCTTTCTATCTCAGCCTATTGTTCCACACCTTCCTTGTTGGATACTACTGGAATACCTTTTGGAGTAATTCCTTCCATATCCATGTTATGCTTATGAGCGTGAAGAGCACCTTCAGGAATTATATTAATAGAACCTCCTTGCTGAAACTTGCCAAAGAATTGAGGCCATCCAGATTTATAGGCAGTCCCATATTTAGGATCTTCCGCAAAGAATAATTTAGCTTCTTCTGGAGTCATTATAAGATAGTTCTTGTTCTCCATAGCTCTATTGTAAGCATCAGAACTATTAAAGAATTTCAACTCTTTGTCAACCTCTTGTATTCTTGGATATATGATAGCATTCCCGTTATCATCAGTACTCCATTCCATATAATGACTACCCCTAGCCTACTTACCCTCGTCATCTACAAAATCTATTCCTCTAGGAGGTTCAGACATTCTCTAGATGAATCTAGGATTTTCTTTCTTAGCATACTCTATAAGTTCCTATAAAGTTCTAGATTTCTTATTTATCTATCCTCCATCTTGAAATTCTGGAACCACTAATAAAATCTCGGTTGGTGTTATCTATCCACCTCCTTTCAACTTCCTAGATTCATGTAAGACCTTCTTAGCTTTAGCTATTAAGTCTAACGACATTCCAGACTTTCCAACTCTAACATCAGCCTAGTTATAGCCTCCTTGTAAATAATATTTTCTTCTATTTCCGTTAATAGCTGCCATAGAATTTCGTATAGCAAATCTATCAGTAGCTTCATCAGCTACCCATGACATTACTCCCTACTATCTTCTAGCTTCCTCTATTTCTTCATTCGCCTTATCCTTTGCCTTACTACTAAATAGCCCATACTTCTTTCCACTCTTTGTTAAGGCATCATTAACAGACTAATCGGTTCCTGTATACGAAGAACCAACTGTTTCAAACACCTAGTCATCCTTAGTTATGGTATTAGTTCTACTTCCTCCAAAGCCGTTAATTAAACCAAACGGAGTTAGATTTAGAAATGAGCTTCCTAATATAGCATCAGTGGTTGTCATACCATCTGTTCCGCCTCCAAGAGCATTAACTCCCTTTCCTAGAAGAGAACCAGCTTTCATAATACCTCCAGCTATGGTTCCCCATCCAGGAATAGCCGTAAGAGTATTAGATATATTATCGTAAGCACTATCTAATGTCTAAGTTAGGTCACCTTTTTCTCCAGAATATTCATCCTTCTCCGGCATAAAGGAACCTAGAATATCCGCAGCAGCACCTACAGTCTACCATCCTCCCATTTTGGAGAAGAAACTAGGCTTTCCAGCTCCAGATGTAGGAACTACATCAGAGCCAACATTAAATAAGCTAGATGTGTCAGTACCATTAAGCGCGTCATTAACCATAGCTTTTCCTTTTAAGGCTATAGCAGAATTACTAGAACCTGAAGTACTTAGTCCAACTTTGAGTTTCATCTAATTTAATATTGGCTAAGTACTCTCAGCGAACTATTTTGCATAATCTGGCATAGGAGAAGTATTACTCTTTAAGTTCCCAAGATCTATCTAAAAAGCATTACCGTAGTTAGGATCCTACTACGGAGATAAATTTGGAAATAGAGTAGATAGAGGGTTACTTGATAAATTAAATACTCCCATATTATGAATAACTTATAGAATATAGCGTTTTGATTGCTGTTATCACAGCTAATTTATTTCCAGTATATCTTATTCTAATCTTAACCCATTTGTCCTTTACTTTTACTTCTTCATTTTTAGCTTCTAAGCTACCCCAGGATACTATTGCTCTATCTAATGAGTTTTCAGGTATATCACTATCTGTAGGATTATTCCAATCATAGGTAATATTTCCCTTTTCTAATACCTGGTCTGGTATTGGTGACTATCCAAGTTCAATAGGAATCTTATTAGACAATTTTCGGCTGTTTTTAACAGTACCATCAGAATTATATTCTGTGATAATATCCTAATTTATATCAGTCCAATCTTTCTCATTCTTATAAACTAGGTTTATAGGATTTATTTGCACAAGCCATTGGTCCTCATCATACTACATATTACCTCTAAGTCTACCCTTAGCCTACATATCAACCGCTTTTACATGGTTCCAGATTCTATATTCATCAAGAGTCTTATAATGAACTATTTCTCCTCCTGCTAGAGCAGAGAAATCTTTCGTTGCAACATCATCCTTTAGATGATAGGAATCTTCTATCTCATTTATTGTGTCTTGTCTAGAGTAGTATAATGGCATTAAAGTTGATCTATCATAGAAACCAGAAATCTAGTTTCCGTCTGAATCCACTAACGGTCTGTGTATAGAATCCAGATCGCTATATTCATGATCGTAGGTAACATCACATCCATTATACTAATATAATTCCTTTGTAGCCTCCTATCTAATATACATATTTTTCTTATCTTTAGCAAAGTTATAACAATCTCCCACTATTTCATAATGAAGTGACTCTGGTTCTGCATTATTACTTATTATCTAAAGATTATCAAAGATTTTATGAGCTTGAGGATTGTCTGCTACTACAAATTCAAATTCAAATGGATGCTACTTTCCATACCAGTAGGTAGGATAAATCTTATCAGCTATATCAATGATTCCAGCCTAACCATGTTTCCAAAAGTCTGTAGTTAGAAACTACATATTATACTATGGGATTACAGCTACTACTGACTCATAGTATCCAGCATTAACCTACGTTCCATTCTTGAAACCAGAAGTATATGCTTCTGCTAAAGATGGAGTTTCTCCATTATAAGTAACGAAAATATTAGCTCTAATGTTTAATAGAGAGACTATTTTACCCATGTTAAGTCTAAGATCTGGATCAGTAGACTAAAGATTTATTCTTCTTCCTCTATCATCTTTACATATAGTATAGACACTGCTAAGAACACAGTTATTAATCCATTCTTGCTTCTAAGCAGTTGGGTTTGTTATAATCTACTTATACTGTCCATCAGAGGATTTCGTTCCACGAACATATAATTCAGAACATAGCCCTGTAGCATCTACTTTAAGTTGTAGATAGTATTTTCCATCTTCTTCTACTATCTCAAAATTATCTATGTTCTTGTAATTGTCCCTAACAAGTTCATATTGAACCTCAACAGAGACACCTTCTCCTTCAGGTAAAGTTCTATTCGCTAAACCAAGCTATCCTATTCGATAACCACTCTTCGCATCATTAGGAATAACATTATTCGATAGTACCACACCGTCAGAGAAATCGTTACCACTATGACTTACTCCAAGTTTGGTTATCCATTTAGAAGTGTTCCTATCAAAACTAAAGTATTGATTATATATATTTTCTGAGTAGCTTGGAACCCAACTATAGAAAGTGATCCATTTTTGTTGCAACTCATTAAAGCAAAGATTCCAGACCTTTTCTTCAAATCCATATAGATTATCATAGAAAGTGAACATGACATCCTACTTGTATCTATTATAGTGAGTTTTTACGTTCCTAACTCCTATTATTGGTTCTAATTCTCTCTCACCAAGAGATATATTTTGATTTAAGAACTCTTGAACCTTAAAGTCTGAAATACACTCAAATGACTCTCCATTTGTTCTCCAAATCTTTTTACCAATAGTATCAACTCCATATACACCCATTGGTGTTTTGATTACAGAATCCTTCCACTGACTTCCAAAGGTATCAGAAATAATCTTTGGATTTTCAGGAAGAACATTAGAAGTATTAATATATACATTTCCTCCTGCTCCTTCTCCAGCAACAGCTCTTTCATTTACAGGAATTAGAGCTACACCATGCTCAAATACACAGATTAAGTTTCCTCTAAACTCAACTAGCTTTGTTATCTAGCCGTAAGTCTTAGGATAGTCTCTATAATGAGTGCTTCTAAATACTCTAAATCCATTCTTAAACGCATCATTTACATGAATGTCAGAGTAGGCTATCCTATTAGTAAAATCATTCTTGATTGCTGGAACATCTGGAACCTCATAATTGTATCTCTCAGATAGAGATTTTCCAAATCCTTTATTATAACACAGAGCTTCTGGGGTCTTATATGACCCATCAACAGACATACCATAATAAGGGTAGAATCCTCTTGCATGACCTGTAAGGGTCATTTCATCAACATTAGAATCATCCAAGGATCTTATATTAAGATTATAAGAAGATACCACTTGGAAGGTAATCCACATTCCAATCTTGATAGCATTAACATCTCCAAGATTAATATTCTCGAAGTTTTCAGTTTTTACTACTCCATCAGATACTTCATAGTTATCTTTCCAACAGTTTTCGTCCACAATTCTATGATTGATAGGAGCAGATGGATCTTGAAAGTTTCTATTGAATCTATGAGTAAATGTACAGATATAGGTATCTCCTCTGTATAGTATCTAATCTTCAGACGGAGCCTGTGTAATATCATACCTCTCAGAAATGGCATAGTATGGAGATTTATCATTTATTCTTATCTTAAACAACTCCTATTTATTCATAGAAGAGTAATCTGGAATATAAATATTTACTAGAGTTCCGGGATATTTATATCCATCAAACCCTAAGTATGGTCCGTAAGAGCCTCTTAGAAGATTATTAGCATCAGACGATTTTAACTCTTGACTAATATACTCATATCTAAATGCTTCCTCAGCCTCGCCTGCTCTTGCAGAAAATAATTTGTTTCCAACCTCAACTAGTTTTACATTATCTTCTACACCAATTACTCTAATATGTGAGCAGGGTCTGCTATCATAATTTAGATAACTATAGTTGTTAATGTATAAGTGTCTATTTTCTCCCTAGTCCTACGACAATGGAATACTGCTAGTAACCTGTTCAATTACATATTCATCCCCACAAAATAGCGTATTAAGATATGGACTATTTACATCATATTCTGGACAAATAGCTCCATACTTATTTACGTTGGAAGTCTTTACGCAGTATAATCTGTCCTCCAGTGTGTGTGTTAGAACTTTAGAATCAGTCAAGAATCTTTCTGTTATGTAAAATGTGTCCTCACTAATTTTATTCTTGGAATCAGAATTTACATTAATAGTATTGTCAGTATATAATAGAGGTGTATTAGATTCTCCATCAACTCCTATAGTAAGGGCCTAACAGAGTCTCAGAGGAATCCTTTTCTATCTAACAAAGAAATATCCCTTTATGTCATACTTGCTGAACTCTTGAAACAATCTATCCTTATCATCAATTTCTATCCTTATTCCAATTACTTTATTTATTTCAGAATTCTCACTTGATTCAATTCGGACTACCCCATACACGTTTTCTAAAGATTCTGTTGAATCTACGTCCCTAGTTTCTCCTTCACTTTCAGAAGATTTATATATGATTCCAGTGTCCTCATTATAAGTAATGTAATTCCTAACTTCTTGTCCATCTACTACATTATAAATGTCAAAGTTATTATATGATTGACTATAATTATTAAAAAATGCTCCACGTATATTGAAAACAGGAGAGAGTGTTCCATTACTCATTAAATATACAATTCCAAACCTATATATTTCATGGTTCTAATAGCCAGTATATCCATATATAAACTTTGGATCAGAGTAAGTATTACTTATCACATTATTATAGTCATGAGGAACAGGACTATAGCTTAATGACTTATCAGGCCTTGCCATAAACCTTAATGACAAGTCTGCCATCTCCTTATAATCAATAACCTGATCTTGGATATTGCCGAAGAATAACATATTTTGGCACTACTCTTGAGTCTATACATTCTCAGCTATTTGATATTTTACATTAATCTCTTCAACAGAGATCTAAGTAGTGTCCTCGTTTCCAGTTATGTATATCTAACATACAAGAGAATTATTAACTAAGAACTTCTAATTTATTTTATGTGCAGTTACAACAGGATTTTCATTTATATCAGCAGTACTCCTTGTATAATACACGTTTACATACTAGTATGCAGGATCAACATTACTTAGTATAAACTTTACAGACTTAAAAGAATTTTCATCTCTAAATCCAGTATGGACACTACTAAGATTTGTTCCTTTAAATATAGAGACCATACCAGATTCTGCAACAAAGTCTGTTTCATTACCATCAGCATCTACGTATCTAAAGTAGAAGTGATAATTACCAATAGGTAGATTACCATTCTAGTACACATTAATAAACTCTAGTTCAGGAATCCCAACGTATGTCTTATATAAGGATGTATCAGACTAAAACTATGAGCCCTAATCATAAATGTTTGTGTCATTATCTCCTTTTCTATCAACTATCTAATACAGTCCTCTACCGAGTGGACTAAATCTTGAATTTATAAGCCTAGGCTAATTCTTTCCATCGTTTATGATTAAATTAACAGAGCCATCATAGGAATACTATGGAAGGACATCCACTGGATGATTTACATCGAATGTTAATTCATCCGTATCGAAATCTACAAGCTAGTTGACATCATAGAATATTGGATCATCTTCATAATCATGAATTCCATTCTATAATGTAGGGTATCTAAATCCATCCCACGTCTTTGTAGATTCATCTTCTGGTATTTTTGTATTACCAGTAGGATCAAGTTCTAGTTCTAGTTCCTCTTTGGTAAAGAATTTGTTTCTAAAATAGTATTTTGGACTATCTATTCTATAATTTCTGAACGGATTATACTCCCATGCCAAGTTACCTTTGGTTGGAAGAATTTTAGACATTAATCCTAGACTTATGGGCTATTTTAAAGGTTCTGTAAAATTCATATTAACCCCATCCTCTATAAGTTTCCATTATACATACGTTCTAGTAACCATCTATAGTTCCAGTGTCTTTTTCTCCATCTCTCTTAAAGCTAAACTCGGAACTCTTTGGATCTCTAAGAACCAGTAATCCATCTTGATCTATTATGAAATATCTTGTAAGATTAATCGCCTTAGAGTTTAGTTGAGATGTTTGTATACTTGGAATAATTTCTGAATCACTATCTCCACTTCTAGAGTAGTTTATTCTCATAGGAATAAATTTAGTTGCTCTGACAACCCTATATGGGGTTTGAGATCCAGTTTTCGTATCACTTCTCATATATAGTGATGTTGCATCTGCAGCCATACTCGTGTCAGCTAGAATATTAACACCGTCATAATCAAGTATAGCAGTTCCAAGAGTAACATTCATCTTATCAAGAATATAATTTCTCATCTAGATTCCAGAACTACTATCTACATTAGTAATACTAAATTGGAAGTTATCATCAACTGGTTGTATAGTCCAAGTTATGTTATTTTGTAAAGTAGGGTAGTCATCAACTTCACCACTAAGATTTCCAAGGGAAATTAATTCTTTTATTACAGATTTCAGACTAATCTTTCCATTATCCAAAACTAACTGAACGTCACAATTATTTAATTCCTCTGTAGACTTTATACTTAGAGAAGAAACAAGTGAATAGGAGCAATCATCCATCCAGTAAATATACTATGGAACTATACATTCCTATTCTACTTGATTAGAGTCATACCTATAAATATTGTTTAAGTACTAAGCAAAGTCATTATACAATGCTGAGAATATAGAAGAGGTTCTCATACTAGCAGTATTAGAGCTACCCTTTCCAACTTTAGAACAGTTAATTGGATAGAAATACGTATCTCCCTTGTTTGACTTTATTGCTAATTGCACTCTATTAGTGTCAGAATGTCTATCTGTTGGCCAAGAATACCTACTCTAACCCTTCCAAGAATTCCAATAAGAAATACCGTCATGGCTATCTCCTGACCATCTATGAATAAAGAACATAGCAGTTCCATTCCAACCACTAGTAGCTTCTGCATCAGCGATATCTATATCAGTAGTCCAGTGAAAGTTTAGACTATTAGCTTTTTCTACCTAAGTCTGGTTCTCAGAATTACCAGAAGAAGTCCAACCTCCTATCCAAGCTACACCATCATCACCTCCCTATTCTTGGAATCCAAATAAACCAATTGTCATAGGAAGCCATTTCTTTGTTCCATCGTCCCACTCTAGATTATAATTAAGGAATGTTTCCCTATTATAAGCTAAAGGAACAAATCTTCCCTTGTATGATAATGTAGAAGGTATTTTAGTACAATATGCTTTCACCATCTAGAGAGCCTTGTAAGACATATTAAAGCTATAGACATTATCATTAAATGACTGTATATTAAGAGTTCCTTTCTCACATACATTAGTTGGAATATCCAATATCTAGCTACTAACATCTTGTCCTGAAGTAGTTGGAATCTTATATTTATCAAGACCTCCCGATTCTACTATCAAACTATCCGAGGCTAGATATGTATCTTGATTAGAATCCTCTCTATCAGTATACATTATATTTGCTGTAGATGTGCAGTCAAAACTATCAGAGAGTAACCTAATGTCAAACGAATCCTATGTAGAGTCTAAGTAAAATGTATCATAGTCTTCTGAAAGCCCAACAAGTAGTTCTCCACTAACTGAAAAATCTCGTTCTGTCTGGATAGCACTTAGAGATGTTTTGGTTCTCTATGCCTCTGTCTTCTATTCGTCAGTTAATCCATCAGTTATCTATTGTATTATTCCATATACATTAGTCTAAGTGTCTTCAGACTCTGATTTATAGTCAACGTTGAAATTAGGACTTAAATTAAGTGTTAACTCTTTAAAATCATCTGTATCTGTATAATGTGAGTTAAATACTGAATTTGTATAGATCCATCTATAAAATTCCCGAATATCCTATTGTTCAGGTTCTTCTTCTGATACATAAGCTACTTTAACTTTAACTAAATATAAATTGTTAGGCTTTAGTTGACTAGACAACCTATAATAGTCTTCATTTATAGGAAGTATATCATAGAATACTCCAAAATATGATGCTTTTTTATTTATTGTATAAGTTATAGACTCAGTTGTACTTGGGCTTGTAAATCTGATTAGTTCCATCTCTACATTATCAACATAATGTCCTTCTTCTTCGTATATTTCCAATCCCCAAGTCAAGTTACATTTTTCAGATTCATTATAGTACCTCCACTAACTTATTTCTATATATCCAGTTCCTAGTTTATCTAAATCAATTTGCCCAGAAACTGCGAGATAAGATAACGGACCCCAATTCATACAAGGAGTTAATTTGTATCTTATAACATACTACTCATCTCTAGCACCTAGATTAAAATATCCAGAATTAGCTATTTCCTATATCTTAGTGGCTATTGCTCCACTAAGAAACTCCTCCATTTTAACCTCATAGTGAGTGTTATCAGAGTCAATTTGGTTCTCTATGGTTTCATCATCTATGATAAAATCATAGGTGCTTTCAACTTCCTAAGTCTCACCTTTATAGAGCTCAACTTCACACATCACTCCATATGGTATGAATGGATAATCCCCAGAGAAATTAAATGTGATACTTGGCTTGTATTTCTTATTTTCTTCAGAAGTATCAAAAGTGTTATGTATTTGAATATCAAAGTCATTAAACTATACTAATTCAGCTATTAACACTAGTGATCCAGAAATTTTACTACTGAAAATATTGTATGGTTGCGATACTAAACTCCTATACTCATCTAGATCAGGACTGGATCCTTCATCACCATACTAGAATATGTGATAAGTTCCCTTATCTTCTATTTTATATTGTTTTAGATTTGAAAATTTTACTAATTTACCAGTATCAGTTATTGTCCCTATATCGAGTTTAATTGTGTGTTTCTTGGCATCTGTAATATGACTAGATGTATATACATCTTGATTATAAAGATTGTCAAAATTATCAGAAATAGTATCTCCATATACTATAAACTTATCTCCAGGATTAAATATTATATCATCATTTAAAGCCTTCTTTAGATAATATACTAGAGCTCCAGTCTAAGATCCGGACCACTTAAAATCACTATTCTATAGTATCTAATTAAGATCACTAATCTCATCAGATGAAATATTACGTTCAGGAGATGGAAATGACCCAATCTAGCATCGGTTATTTAATGGATTATACGAAACGATATATATTATTCCTCCTAGCTATGTAGTTCCTAATGGTACATAGCCTTCAGGAAGATAAGCTGTTTCTACCCTACCGTTTCCCATATCGTTCTGTAATACATTCTCATTTCCATTCATGGTTATAAGAGTTGCATTGAGTGCATTACATAAGACATTGTTAGGAGTAACTATTGGGTTAATATCCATCACTAATCCTTCTGTAAAAACATTAGTTGTTTCGGACTTTTTCATAAAAATTCATATTCGTTATCGCAGACCAAAATATCTTTGAACTTTAATGGATTTCTTGTCAATATTAACTCCGCTTTATCAGTAATTAAATTCTATGTAAACTATTTAATCTTCAATTTAGATATATACGGTATTCTAAATATATATCTTTTATAATGTTCATTGATTTTACATTCATCAAGGATCTAATATAGAAATACTGACCCAAAATTAAAATATTTTCTAGGTCTCCCCTTCTAATTTCTCTATTGTATATAACGTTTATACTAGGAATCAGATAGAGCAAAATAGTAATAGCCATCCCACTCTACTTTCTTCCTTCTATATAATACTCTAAGTTTTACAGTAAGTTTTCTTATGTAATAATAGAAATGACTAAGAGAATCTTTCTTTAGATTCCCTATATAACACCAAAAGTTCTTTCCAGAAATAATAGTATCTCCTCCATAACTATTATGTAAATATAGAGATTTCCACGAGAAGTTCAAAATTCTATCTATATCTGATTTAGGAACGTCAGGAAACAACTAATATATCTATTCACAATAATCTTTGATAGTTGTATCATTTTTTCCATCTCCATATTGCATTCCATTATTAGTATTTTGAGTAATTCTATCCCTAAGTTCTTTATTTAGATATATAGACTTTACTCTAGGTGTCCGTTTTCCTAACATAAAGAAACTAATAGTATACCCAGAGAACATAGATTTTAGAATATCTACATCTTTCCACTTTCCTGCCTTTCTTAAATTCTTAAATTCATTACCCTATACCCTTCTCATATGTATGTTACATTTCTTACTACCAGTTAAAGGGAGCCAAAAAGTAACATTGTTATTTACAACATCTTCAATGACTAATTTGACACTTTCCCTAAAGATTCTCTTAACAAGAGTATCTCTATGATTATCGCCAGTAATAGCCTTGCACTATTTACAGGTTATTTTGAGTTTCTTATAGGGAAAGTTATCAAATAAGTTATCCATAGAAAAGGCACATCCAAGTGCATATTTTTTCATTAATGATACATTTTGTAACTCCTATGGAATTGTTTTCTATTCCAATCTGCTTTAGCATCAAGAACTTGATTCCATTCATTCTGTGACATATAGTAATCACCTCTAGCTTGATCAGCTTGAGTAAGCCATTTTATTCTAAGGTCCTCAGCTAATCTTACGAGATTTGGATTGTTAGTTTGGATACCTTCCTTGTATTTGACAACATAAGCAAGATAGGTAGCTAAAGCTCTAGCCTCAGAATCTGTTATCTATGGGAGTCCAGAATCATCTAGAATTTGTCCTCTATAAAGAATATTTATTTCACCATGAGGTCTATCAAAATATAGCATATTTCCAACTCTCTCATAGTTTATAAATTTACCTTTAGCATATAAAGGGTTTCTAAACGCTTTTCTATTCTCTATGTAATGTTCTACAAAGGCTGTATATATATTACCATTAGGAGTATCATTAGTTACATAATCCCATTCTTCAAAGTTAGTTGTAACTGCTTCTATCTATTCACAATTACACGGGAGCTCTACTCCCTTATCACATTCATCTACACAGGTTTTATATCTATATATTCTCATTCGTTTATTTCCTATTAGGTTCCATCCAGTAAGCAAGATTTCCTCACCAAGATCTTCTCTAACAGTTATTCCATATAACATTTCAGCTAGTGCTAATGCATAGTGAAAATCAGTTAACTCCTTCATAATTATCCTGGTTGATAAGATTGATCGTTTGGCATATTAGCAGGAGCTAATGCACGATAATATCTAATCTTTTTTTCAGTTAATCTTTTCTTAATCTCATTATTAATAAAAGACATATTATCATCCTACATATCAACACAGCAGGAATAATTCTCTAGTTGTCTTAAATCTTTAAAAATAGCTGTAATTGATATATTACTTAATAGAGGAGCGTTAAAAACAAAGCAATCATACATCCCATTCTCATTTGGAGTAATATCTATCCACACATAAGGTCTATTCTTACCCCTTTTTCTATACTTGTGATATCTAAATGCGGTAGAAGATGTATACCACACAAATGGAAGCTATCTATCAGTTGATCCTATATAATCTATTGATAGATCTCCATAATCGCCAAGTATCTACGGAATTTCAAAATGGGCTATTGGAGGTTCAGAACACTCGTCACGAAAGTTACACTTACACCTCTCTATACTTTTACAATCAACTGGTATACAGTTTATAGATAAGTATAAATCTCTGATTGGTAGAATGCCTTTTAGAGAATACTCCTTTAGTATCTGTAATCTTTCATCAACTATATCCTAGCATAGCTATTCAATAGACATACTAAGGTTAGTGTGATAGCCACGTAGTCCAGATACTACATCATTTCTTATAGCAGATGCTAATTTTTCTATTTGATTATACATAATAAAAAAAAAATGGCGAAGGCGATAAACACGCCCTCGCCTTATTAGGTTTTAGATTATTCTGTAACTTTAAGACCAGCTGCTGAAGCTGACAAACTAGAACCATCCAATTTAACTTTGATAGTATCTCCAGTTATATCAATACCATCTCCAGCTGTAAGAACATCTCCGGTAACTGTTCCTGGATCAGGAGTACCAACTTTATCTACAGTAATAACTGTTCCAACTTTAGCAAGAGCAGCTTCAAAATCAGAAGCTAGATCTTGTCTAACATAGAAGACATGAGTAGTTCTAGATTTTACTAAATCTCCTACAGCATTATCTCCGAGAATTCCTCTATTGACACAGTAATAGATAGTATATTGATTATACTTAGCCCCAACAACAGGAGTTTCATCCTGATTAAGAGCAAGCCATCTATTACGAGCATAAGTAGGAAGACGTAGATTATGCAGCAAGAATGGATAAGTACCGAAGCCTTCCTTACCTACAAAGTATCCTTCAGCTGCTGCTGTAACTTCAGCATTAGAATCAGCTTCTGTCAAATCTTCTAGAGATCTTACTACATTGTATTCTCCCATGCCGTGATAAGCATCAGCATCAAATTTCTCAATATTAACAAATCTAAATCTCTGATATTCATCAGTTGCTTCAATAGTGATATAAGTACCACTGCCAGTAACATTTAACAGCTTTTTGTTATAAACCATAGCAGCATACTTATTAATAGTCTTAACCAACTTAGTAACAGTGTCAGCAGTGCTAGCTCCCCATACGAAGTCAACACTAAATGGCTTACCTTTCCATTGTAGGTCATTAGCATATAGTGAGCTTTGAGATGCTTGAGACAAACCTACATAGATATGTAGTCTGAAGGTATCTCCAGCTGCTCCACTAACTTGAGATAAATCTAAAGTTACTTTAGCATTCTCTGCATCATGTGCTTCAGCCTTGTAAATAGCAACAATGTTAGTTGCAATAAACTTGTTAACTCTCTTTACGTAAAGACTTGCAGGTTTGTCACCAGCAGCTTCTTGAGCAGACCATAGTGGTTTACCAGTTGTAAGATCTTTGTTCGAATTAATTACATTAGTTGTTGTAAATTGAAACATAATTTAAATTAATTTTTTAACCTCTTTGCTATGGTTGAGGTTGTGGTTGAGGTGTCTATTGCTGAGCTGGGTTTGCAATAGACTGTGTAACTACAGTATTTGTCTATAATCTTGGATCAGCAGTATTCTCCATCACCAACATTGTCAGCTCATTTATAATCTCCTAACATACATAATCTGGAAACTCCATGATCTGAGATGTATCTTCTGTAAGGTCTACTTGTTCTTGAGTCAATCTTATAGTCTGTGGTGCCTTGATATAATCAATCACTACAGATTGCAACTCAAAGACTGAGTGGTCTTTCCCATATCTAATTTCGCAACGCACTGATGAAGAGTTTCCATATCTAACTCCAGCTTCCTTTTCTACAACTGATTTATTTGTAATGCCTTTTAAACTAATTGTTCTTGGAAGATTTGACTAACCCTCAGTAGTATTCTTTACTTCTGCTGTTTCGGTAACAATCCATGTGGGATGTTCTTCCTTAAAAGCCTAAAGCTCATACTAATCTTCTAAATTTGTTACTGTCTATTCTCCACCACCCTAAGACTCTTTATACTTTCTAACATAAATTTTAATACTGTTACTATTAGTATAATCTTTAGCAGAATCAGTACCTTTAAAAGTTCTTGTTAAAATAGATACATCTTCTACTGGGTTAGTAGGGAGATCAACAGACTAGTTTACATTATGAATATAAAAATATGGTCTTTCCGGTAAGGGCCTATTGTAATAATCATTTACTACTACAGACCAAGAATCCGATGTTAATCTCTTTGCAGCAAATTGAACATAGTCCCCCTCGTTGTAACATTTAAATCTTTTATTTAGCTTATAGACACATATACAGTTTAGCATATGTAAATAGTCTAAAGGAAGATATATTTCATAAGTAGCTCCAAATAACGCAGCATTACCTGCTTTCCAATCAGAGGTATCTATGCCCCCAATACTTTCAGCAATTAGAGTGGGCTATAAAACTGTAGTAGCCTTTAACACTCTTAAATCATCAGTAGTCTATTGACTAATGTCATAGATATTATATCGTTTATTAATATACTGGTTTATAGCCTTGTTGAAGAAGTAGTTAAAGTCCTATAGCAACATACTTGGTGCATTCACCTTGCTAAGTTCTGTTAACATACCCTCCCATACCTGTCTAGCAGTCATTGCCATTGGTTTTTTTTTGTCTCAGTATAATTACTTATCTACAAGCATATTAAGTATCTAATAATATGCCTTGCTTTTAATCAGCACTGTAATAATCTGGATAAGTATCTCTTTTAATTAACTCAAGAACCTTCTGATTCTTTGGGTCCTGCATCCATGCAATTACTGCATCGTCAGTAGCTCCCAAGATAACATTATCTCCATATAGATATACCTTGTTCTTGATATAAATAACGTGTTTCTCTTTAGCTTCTATGAACAGAAGTCTTAGAGATATATCATTTCCAGTATAAAGATTGATTATCTTTTGAGGATCTTTTTCAGCAATTCTGATAAGGAAGTCAATAACATCGGCTGTCGGTTGATTACGCATATCCTTTCCAAGTATTCTAGCCATGTTCAATTGACCATCTGCTCCTCTAGGATCATCATAAATAAATGACTCTGCTTTGTGTATAAGCTGCTTGTGTGAAACTCTTCTCTGAGTATCTAGTCCAGGTCTATCAATATATAACTCAGCAACTCCGTTACGAGCCGGCTTATTCGGAGTAGACTTAGGACCATCTATTATAAAGTTACCATTAGCGTCTTTAGCATCTCTGCTTTTTGCAATTAGAGGGCAATTTTCTATAGCTTCCCACTCTGCTTTGTCATAAATATCATTTAGATTATAAGTCTTTCCACTAGTAATAATAAAGATATGATTTTCTGGGAAGAAAGCTGCTTTACCTTCTGAATAAGCATTTCTTTCATTCTCACTCATAATCATATCTCCCTGTGAATTAACCTTCTTTATACAACTAGGATATTGTCCATACTTATTCTTACAAGGCTGAATGTAATACTTAATGTTAGCCTTGTCAAATACACTTCTTAATGTAATAATTTTATCATCAAAAACAATATCAGTTTTTGTTACTTGTTTTTGCTGTGCCATATTAGTTCATATTATCATTAATAAAAATTGATAGGAGGAGGGTGTTACGGCTCCTCCTATCTAATCTATTATATTCTTCAATTGTAATTATTAGGATTCTCTAAGAATTACTGATCTATGAGGAGTGAATGCAGCGATACCTGCATATCCCATCATAACTAGCTTGCTACCAGCAACATTGCTAGCAACTTCTCCAGAGCTCTTACCATCATATCCACCTACTCCAAGTACCTTGTTAGTAATGAAGTCTTTTCCAGTAAGAGTAAACTTAGCAACTGCCGGAGTTCCAGTTGTTTTGTCAGCTGTAAGGTCGATACATACTCCGTATCCCTTATCAGGATATTCACGAGTTAGTGCTCTATCAACTACGAATGATACTTGGTTTCCAGCATATTCGTAAGTATCAAATGTAGCACCTACCTTAACATATCCACCTTGTCCCTTATTAGCTGACTTAGAGTACATATATGTACCCATAGTCTGATAATTTGCAAGATATTCTCCAAGTACCATGTTGATGTCTTGCCATAGCTTACGGTTAACAACGAATACCCACTTGTTACCAGTATCGCTCTGAGCCTTATCAGACATATCACTCATGATTAGGTTGAATAGCTGTAGATTTGGCTTATTACCATAGAAATACTTGTTAGCAGCAGCCTCAACTTGAGGAATAAATCCTTCACCAATGTAGATAGGTCTACCAGTGTCAGGTTCACTAATTGTAGCCTTACCATTAATGTCAATGTTACCCTTATTGAGCAACAGACCAGTGTTCATAGCATACATGAATGTATCAAGAAGTTCCTTCTCCTTCTTAAGCATCTTGTATACTCCTTCACTCTTAGTAACATCCTTGTCGTCAGCGATACTCATAAATACATTCTCTTGGATAGCATACAAGCTAGACCAGCTAGCATCAGCACGGAATGTAGTAATGAAGTTTCTGTGACGCTCTACTTGGCTTTGGAATTTGCTGTAACCTTCTTCTGATAGTTCAGGAACAGCTACAGATTGGAATGTAGTTGTCATACCTACTTGACATCCATCAGTATCTAGGATAGTATCATAGTCATTGTCAATGAGTCTTACTTGAACCTCCCAGTAGTCATCGCGTTTACGAATAGGACGACTAACAACTTGACATTGCTGCTTTGTAGCATCAATTCTGAAGATGTCATACTTTTGGTAATAATTCTCCTTAAATGCCATTGTAATCTCTGTACCATTCTCGCCAGTCTCAGTTGGAACTTCAGCAAACTCAACCTTTTTAATGTTGTTAGTCTCTACTTCCCATTCAAATACTAGAGAAGATGAAAGTTCATAAGCACTAGCTCTCTCTCCTTTATAGAAGACGTTTCTCAATCCATCAGTGATAAAGTTAAGAGTATTATCTGTGTACATACGAGCTACCACTCCAAGTCTATGAGGTTTAGTACCTAGATACTTAGACCAGTCTTCATATGTCTTAGTGTCTCCCATGTTAGGGATTCTAGATGTAAAATTTGCAACTAACATATTTATTTACTTAATATAAAATTAAAAAATTAGTCTAAATCATCGTAGACATCATTGTGTGTTCCAACGGGTTTATTCTTATAAACCACGTCAGGTTTATCTTTCTTTTGGGCATCAGCCTTTCCTTTATCGTAACTTTCTTTTCTAACACTACTTATCTCTTTCTAGAAATATTCAGTAATATCATGTATCATCTGCTCACCGTTCAGTGCAAGCCATGCTGTTCTTACCAATATTTTTGGATCTGATAAAGCTTTAGCAAAATAATTATTTCCAGCTCCATCAACTCCAACAATAAAATCATACAGCATTTCTTTGTCTTCATCATCCATGTTCAAATCATACCCAGAGAAGTCAGACAAATTATCTACCTGCTCTGCAATCTAGTTAGCAAACTAATCATACCGTTCTTGAGCTTGTGCTTCTTCTTCCATTTGAGCTTGTCGGATACTTTCATCCTCAGCTTCCTTGTACTCTTTTCTAATAGCTCCAATCTATTTAGCAAATAAAGACTCATTAGACTTAGCTCTCTCTAGAGCTTTTTGAGCTTCTTCCTGTGTTACGTCTCCCATTCGACTCATGAAGTCATATACAAATAATTCATCATCGTCTAGTTGATCAACTTGATACTAATATGCTTCAGTCTGGTTATTTTGGATGTAGCTATTAATTCCATCAGTCTGAAGTTTCTGTATGTATTCAGCAGGAGTAAGTCCACTCTCTCTAATAGCATTTATTAGCTAAACTTCATTGTCGTCTAAGTCAGTGTCAGAATCCTAGTCAGAATAAGAGAGGATATTTAGTTTTTCTTCATTGCTTAAGCTGTTCCAATCTTTCTCTTCTACAGTTCCCTCCTCGTCTTCAAACTTAATCTTAGACATATCTTCAATACCTCTAGACTTTAATAAGGTTACGATAAAGTCTTCTCCGTCATCTTTATTACTCGGTTCCTAACTAGGATCTTCTACGGGCTCATCTGGATCCTATGGTTCCACAGGAGGTTCCGAATCATCCTAAATAGGTTCAAATTCATCAATGTCATTGAAATCGTCCAATTCATCAGTTCCTATTGCCATAATCACTATTTTTAAATTTACTTGTAAATATAATACTAATTTTCCTACCCTAAAACAATGTTAATTATTATTAATGATAAATTGAAATAATAGTTACTATTGTTTTTATTTTATCTAATAAACTCACACTATTTTCATAATAAATATCAAGGAATAGTAAAGGGGTTCTATTTTTACTGGAACGTTATTTCCGACAGAACTCAATGTAATTCTAGATACGTCTACTGTATGAGAATGACTATCATAATCTGTATAACTAGTTTCTGTTGAGTCTAGGGTCCACGTGCTTATGCTTCCTCCATCATTGTCATATCCATAAGATCCTCTAGAAATTGAATGTCTATGCATATCAGTAGATGTAGTTAAACTACCAGTTTGAACAGTATGTGTATGTGAGGGAAGATTATCTATAGTAAGAGTAACCTCATTAGCTCCTCCTGTCTACCCGGACTATATTTCAGATTTGATGAATCTTCCAATTAAATTTGGTGTACCATTCGTTCCGTCACATATAGCCCATCCCTCTGGAATTTCAGAAGATGCACCATTAAACATTAAGATAGTTCCCTTTGGAAAAAGTTTGTGTATCCATTCAGTAGAAACAAATTTTGAAGAATTGTCATTTATTGGAAGTTCATAATCACTAGTATATCTAGCCTTTAAGAAGGCAGAATTGCTAGAATAGACTCCGTATCCTTTTATTGGAACCTCTGCCCCATTATCATTTTCTTTTTTCTACAAATCAGTCAGATTTCCAATTCTGGAAACTACTTTATCATCATTAGAAGCTTCTTCTATCTACTCCACTTCAACTAAATCAATATTTATTCCCTTTTTTCTAAGAAGTGTAATAGGTTCTCCATTTATCTAAACTAAGAAAATAGTCTAACCTTCTAGAGCTTCAAAGACAACAGATTTATCTAAGGATTGCAATATGGATTGATCCATCTAATCCTCAATAATACTAGCATACACTACATTCGCATTCCCTTCAGTGTTTAACATCTCAACCTGCAAAGGAAGTAATATCCTATCGTATTCTCCAGTGGTTTCGTCTAATATAGGAGCATAGACATATAAGGTTTGACCTACTTCAAATTCATTCTTAAATGCTAGAGTAAACCCAAATCCAGTCTGAGTAGGATCATCTGGATTCTCCATCTCCTCAACACTAACAATAGAATTATTTTTATAATCCCAATAGATTGGATATATCATTGTTACGTTTCCACTCTCCTACTAATTTCTGACAATTAAATTATCTACTTCTAAAGTAGATTCTTCGTCCTATAAATATAGTCTAAACCCACTAGACTCGGAAGCATTTGGAGACTTAAACATTCTAGAAGTTACATCAATATTAAAAATAGCAGTATCAACGGTTATCTTAAATTTTTCCTGCTCAGAAATGCGAAAGTATATTTCACCATTCGAATCCAGATAGACACCATTATATTGTGAATATAAATAAAAAGAGTCAAATGCAATAGAGTTCTCTACCCCACTACCTACTATTAAAAGAGAGCCAATAGATGAATCAGATTTCTATATGATGAACTGCCTAGTATAAGGGTTAGGAAACTCGATTGTGAATTCTGATAATGATCCATTCTGAACAATATATAGTTTCTATTCAGACTCCACATATATAATTCCGTTCTATAAACTATCCTAAGTAACCTCCGCTAGACTTTTATATATGAATCCTATGTTCTACAATGCAGTATACTTCTATTCAGAAGTAGTTTGCTAAGCATCCTAAAACGAGACATAAGTAGTTCCTATCTCTCCTTTAAGACTAATCTAATTTCCATTAACCTATAAGATGACCTACTGAGTATCCCCTTCTCCAATGATATAGATTCCGTCTTTTACTCCAACAAAATCACGCTGAAAAATGAATTTCAGATCAGCGTTTATCTTGCCATCTTTTATAAGGTCAATAAACTTATTTCCCCACTATATCTTTACCTATCCTTTTGTCTTTATAACAAAGTCAGAGCTAGAAGATCCAACTGAAGAGTAAGACCTTCCAAAAGCACTAAAGGATCCATTCTTTACCTACTTTTCCAGTTCAGAAACCCTTCTTAATAAATCCTCTAATTCCTTACTCATTATAATCTTATTCTATGGTTATAGTAATGTCATTATCTCCTTTTAGAATATTCATTAAACTATGGAAAGTATTCTAAGATTCAACAACCTATCCCTTTACCTTATTCCTTCCAACTAAAATACACCCTGATGTATCATCAGCTGTGTTTCCAGGATGAATTAGGACTCCTTCGTATCCAGGAACATCCTATAATCTCGGAACTTTACCTTCGTATGGCTAAGCCCATGAACGTTTTCCAAACTTAGGGCTGACTGTGTTCATGTCCACTACATAAGTTCCTGTAGGAATAGCTGTTTTCCCATATACTTTCACCTTAACTATCTCATCTTTAGACATAGTACTCGTGAGATTACGATCGGTGTCTTCTAGTGTGTCTGAGAAATACTTTCCATCAATATATAGTTTTCCGATAGTGTATTTCTCCATCTTAGCTATTCGTTTAAGTAAAAGTTTCATATTATACTAAAGTTTTTATACTCCTCTAAATATAAACACAAAGTGCCTAACATCCAAATTAATGAATATTAGGCACTAATTATGAATCATATCATTTCTTCCCACTCAATAGGAATACCTTGTTTAGCCATATCAGCATACCATCTGTTGAAAATCAAGTTTCCTTCCTTATCAAATATGTCTTTTATAAAGAGTACAAAATGTTTTTCGTCGGAGATACTAGACCCATAGAACACTGACTTACACCAGTTAGCTACATATACACTATCATATAGCTTTGAGTTCTTTATCTCTATATTATGCTGCTACAAAAGAGCTTCTAATCTTTCTTTAGTGTAATCCTTTCTAGCCATATTCTAACAAGCAAAGTCACATAACTTCTTGTTAAAGTGAGGTCCATAGTATCTAAGATAGTTAAGGAACCCTTCAGGTTTAATATCATATTTAGTAAAATCCTCTGCCATACCAATCATAAATAAAAATAGGCGATAGCAACCTTATGCTACCGCCTACTGATAAATCAATATTCGTATCTTCCTTTGCTTCTACGCCCCATGCGGCCTCTGGCTTCAAACTCATCTTCGTCATCATAATCATCTTTGTCACGATTATATGCTTCAGAATGTTCAGCTAACATCTTGATTAGCTTACAAGCAAGTGTCTTAATTCTGTGAAGATGTTCAATAGTATCCTCATAAGAGTCTTCCTTTATTTCTATAAATCCTTTCATAATAGCACGTTATTTAGTTTCTCCCTTTGATAATAGAGTTAATATTCTATCCATTTTAGTCTCTATTCCTCCTATCTTCGTCTTGAGGTTGCTTATATCTTCATCACGTTCCTTCTCTTTAGCAAACCTCGGGTTTAGGTCTTTTAAGATTCCCTCGCAAGCCGAAATTACGTTATTATGATAGGGAACACTATCTACTATACTCTTACTATTCTGCAACATATTATCTACCTCATTTGACATAAGCTCTTTAGTTTCAGTAATAACTGCGTTATTATAACTGGTCACGGACTGGGTCCCAGGAACGTTCCTGAAGTCCATAGTCTCGTTACCAACCTTCACACTTATGTCCACTGTAGATCCATTCATTAAAAAATTATTATTATAGTTCGGCTGTGTTATACTTGCTACCTAACCTACCTTTAAAGTAGGATTCTCTCCTTTTTCTAAAATGTATAATACACTTCCCTATCTTAAAGCTGAGAACATAGTTATGAACTTTTAATTATTAAATACCAGTAACTAGCTGTAATGTATTAGTCTGGCTCTCATGCCATACTAAATAGATTCCAGTTCCTTTTAAATCTGCTACACTGCTCCATTATATCCTGGTGTAGGATTGGACCCTTCAGAAGTAAATACTATAGGTAAAGTTGCAGTTGCTCCAGATGGGAGTGCTTGTGCAAGATTAACTATTATTAGTCCTCTAAATGGAGTTCCAATATTTCTATGGTTGTTAAAATCATACTATACCTCTGATGTAGTTACATTAACAGCTATAGAACGAACAGCAGGTATTCCTCCTCTATTGACGTTAATATAAGTAGGCACTATCATAGTTACCTCCTTTCTTAACCCCAAAGTGAGTTATTGCATCCGCAACCCCAATTACTATATCCTAGACCCCATCCAAGTCCATTAAAGCCATAAACAGCTTGAGTTGGAACAGCTGTAGCACAGCTAAATGGCAGAGTTACAGTCTCAGGAAGTTTACACTTGATTCCATTAACATCTCCTTGCAAATTAGCTACAGCGTTGGCAATAGGAGTTGTAGCAGACTGTATCATTTGGCTAAATACAGCTGTCCATTGTTAATGATCACGTCTTTCTAAGAATTAGCTTCTCTTAAAGCATCTATCTTATTTTGCATTTCAGCATCTCTTTGTCCAGCAAGAATTTGATCAGTAGCAGATCTTATGCTATCTCTCAAATCACAAGTCTGTCTTTGAGTTTCATAAGCAACATTAGAGAATCCTCTTTCTTGTCCAACACTTACCCCATTGATTGCGTTTTGCAATGTGTTAGTTTGTTGGCAAATTGCTAGCTTATTGTCGCAGCAGCATTGTGCAAGCTGTGAGGCAATTTGACAGTTACCTGCCTGAATTGCATTAATAATTTGCTGAGAGGACATTCCTACTTGATTACCAACTCCTTGAACTTGTGACATAACTCCGTTAATTGCGGATTTAATACTATTAACATCACAATTAAGGGTTGAAGCAAGCTATACAAAGTAATAACTGTTAAAGAATGTTAATTATGTAAATTTATCCGGAATTTTGTTAAAAGTGTTTAAACAAAAAAAAAAGCCCGGCTAGAATAAGCCGAGCTTCTAAAATAAAGAGAACAATTCAATTATTGTTCAACTACTTGAACATAATTATCAACTACAGTTGACAAAGCAGTATATAATGGTTGTTGTGAATCTCTTATACATAGATAGATTATATCATTCTCAATATAATACTTTCCATTGTATATAATCATATTTCCGTCAGCTGGATAGGGAATTGGATCCTCTAATGTTCCAGCATGATCCTCTACTATTTCAGTGTATAGTGATGCAGTATCTATAGAAGGTGGATATTGCTACTAAACTAGATGTTGTTGAACAACCTTGAATAGTTTGTCATTATACTGAAGTTTCACATCCTTTTCTACAGTTTGTCCTATAAAAGATTCCCAAGTTGGGTATAGGGATTTAACTTCTAGAGATTGCTGATCATCTAATGACATTGTGTTTATGGTCATCAACATTAGCTTAGCAATATCAGCTTGTCTAGGAGTATAAGACTTAACAACATCATCTTGTCTAGGAGTATAAGACTTAGCAATATCAGCTTGTCTATTAAAGTCTTTCCCAACTTTTTCCTTTATTTCTTGTAGTAATTGCAAGTACTTTTCATAATCTTCTCCAGCTGAATCAGTAATTCCCAGCTGATAAGCATTAAAAGAGTTCATTAGATCAAACTCAGAATCTGAATTAACATACGCTCTTATTATTGCCTTAGCACATTTGTCATAATCTGGAGTCCCTGATATTCTAACTTGTACGAAATCATATACGGTTTCATCCTATCCTTCCTGTCCTGGCTCTATACTCTCTTTAATGTCATAATTGTAGTACCAAATTCCATTACCAAGAGATTCCACCTTTTCTGGTTTAATAGTTGTCTTAATTCTTGTTATTTCAAACATGGTTATTAATTTTTATAGTTGCAGGAAATTGCTCAAGCCCGGCAATTTTCCAAAATAATGCTTTACTAGCACTTTTACACTCAAATGATCTTCCGTTTCTTACAAACTAAATTAAGAAATACCTCTTTCTAGGTTGTATAGTAATAATATGAATATATTTACCTCTTAGACTGCTAATATTTACTCTCTTCCCATTCCATCCTGAATAACCTATCTTTGTCTCAGAATATATCTTCTATAATAAATGCTTTGAATTACAATATTTCAGCCATCCAAAATATGAAGCGAATTTCTTTTCTAAACCGTCCTAGGTTATTTTATTCTTCTTGAACTTCTTTATCGCTTTGAATAGTTTTCGCTTGATACTCTTTCTGAGTTTAGTATACTTGTGATAGCACACATATCCAACAAAATCTATTCCTACTGGATATATTTGATAATTATCTTTTACCTTTAATTCAAGAACATTAGTTAGATATACCTTAATAGCCAATAACCAATTCCTTAGTTGTTCTTTACTGTTAGATAATAGAACAATATCATCTGCATACCTGTAATAATACTTTACTTTTAACTCTTCCTTAACCCAATGATCAAAGTAGGCTAAATATAAATTAGCAAAGAACTGTGACAGGTAATTCCCTATGGGAACGCCATCAGCTGAATCAATTATCTCATCAAGCAATTTTAATAGATTCTTATCCTTTATCTTCTTTCTAATGATTTGCTTTAGAATTTTATGATTAATACTAGGATAAAACTTTTTAATATCTAACTTTAGACAATATTTAGTTCCTTCTGGATCAGAAGCTAGATCACTCTATAATTTCTGCAACAGAGCGTGAATACCTCTATTCTTTATACAAGAGTAAGTATCTCTAGTAAATATCTTAACCCATATAGGCTCCATGATATTCATTATAGCATGGTGTGTAATCCTATCTGGATAATAAGGCAATCTGAATATTATTCTTTCTTTTGGTTCATATATTTTATATGTAGTATATTCGGAAGTTTTATACTCTCCGTTCTTGAGAAGTAGACATAATTGATTATTTTCTTTCTCTCTGTTCTCATCATGCTTTCTAACTCCGTATCTTCGTCTCTTACACTTTCTGGCTTTACGATCCGCTATATCAACATTCTACTTATCGTATATTTTGTGATATATGTTACTGATTCTCTTGGGGCATTAATTTTATATTTAATATAACCGAGCATTCGCTATTGTTACTAACACAGTTGTTTATTATATGTCATTTTCTGCCAAGTGGCAAGGATATACACCTCAAAGCCTTAGGCGATAATTTTGTATTAAAGAAAGAAGAAAACTAAGTACTGAAACTGACTGGAAGCTGATATTCGTATTAGAATTCGACACTGAATTATTCGAATTCAGATTACTGAGACCTGCATTCGTGCTGTTATTAGCGTTACTGCCTACTAGCACTGTTTTTTTTTATTAAAAAACATGATAGCAGTTCCCTGCAGAACAGTGAACGTTTTCTTGGGTGTACTCCTATTGATTATGTGAGGGAGCCTAAGCTCCACACTCACATATCAACTAATTAAAATTAATAACCCGAAGAGTTAAGATCCAAGCACCGAAACCGACCGGAAGCCGAAATACGCATAAGGAAACGACACCGAACTAGACGAAGACAGAGTACCGAGACCCGCATGCGCGCTGTTATCAGCGCAACCGCCCGCCAGCACCGTTCTGAGAGTGGTATTCTTATCACCAGTCCAGTGGTAGTCACACATATAAGTAGTGGCACTTCCACCTACCTAACTAGCAATAATGTTAGCCGTTTCTCCTAAGTCGAAGGCTTTTACATATTCATCCTAGTGGATAGATTCTGCAGTCTTAACATAATCTTCAGTAAGTGTATCTCCAAACTTAGATGGATCATTGCAAGTGTATACATAATCCATGTTATTGCCATGATTATTAGCATCTGCGTCTACAATTATTCCGTCAAGATTAGTCCAAGTATCTCCAAACGGATTATCAAATCCTCTCCATCTGTTTACTGTAATAGATTGAGATGGATATTCTGCTGTAGTTGGAGTAGTACTATTACATACTATGGTAATATTGCAAGCTCCAGTGAAATTAGCGTTTATATTTCTAGTCTGAGCTCCATCTACTCCCCAATTCATAGTAATCTGACCATCAGATGATGCTGTCTATGTAGTCTGACCTGAGCAAGTAAATGTGATTTGCTGTCCACTTTGCAATCCAGAAATTGTATAAGTAGCTTGACCTACCGCTACAAGTGATGAAGTATATAGGATTTGTCCTGATCTAGCTACGTTAGTTATAGTAAGAGTTCCAGCACTCTTCTGTATTGTAGCTTTATCGTAAGTAGTTCCATTATCTGAATATTGACTATTAGTCCAAGAAGACCAGTTTACTGTAGGAGTAATCTGCATTTCAAATGCTTCGAGAACTTGAGGTTCTATTCCAGAGCCATTTCCAAGACTATCTAGATAACCACACGGAGTTAAGGGATAGTAACCATTATATCCGTTCCATACATTTCTATTCATAGTAGTTACACCACTACCAAGACCACCCTGCTTATATCCATTATCGTCTAGAGATGAGCTATATGTAGCTTGGCTATTGAAATTAGCATACTCCACAACGTACAGCCAATAGAAGATATTCTTATACTCTTCATAAGAAATCAGATGAGCCTCAGCATTAGAAGCATATCCTCTCATAGTGGCTCTAGATAGATTAGTTCTTGGTTTTCCTAGCTATGTTCTTCTTGGGTCACTTTCTAGATACTGGTCGTAGTTATTGTTATCACCACCTCTACAATATGTATTAGTATTAGCTATAGATATTGCTGTATTAGCAGGTAATGTACTTAAATAACCCATGTTCTAGGGAACAGTATTCAGTACTGTACATCTATAAGCATCAACCAATACAGGTTGTTGATAAGTATAGGTACTATCAATTTGGCTAGTAGACAACCATACACGTCTTATATTTTCTTCAGATACAGACTTGATATAGAATCCAGGAATATAGACTTTAACCGTTCCATCATATCCATTTCTAACGGAACCGAGTTCGCAAGTATATGAACCAGCTTGTAGAGTTCCAGTATATTCATTGTTAACTAGGGTTGCTGTAGATGAATCTGTGTCTATACTTCCAACCTGAATCTTAATATCATTGATTCTTACCCATTGCTTGTCATACTGTAAAGTAGAGAAAGCATCAGCTGTGATTGTGATTACCCCATCACTAACCTACAGATTAACCTGTGTAGTAACTGGCTCTCTTCTGAATCTCCAATCGTCAGCAGCAAGTCTATAACGAATAGTAGCTCCCTGACAGATACATCCATACATTCCAGACTGAATAGGAAGTGACTTGTGAAGAGATGTATTACCAATTCTTGTTAACGTGGGATCTGATACTGAAGTATCCCATTCCACACCATAGGCAAGCATATCCTCAGTAGTAGTTCCTAGGTTAGCTATAGAGTCCCATCTAGCAGTACCATTAGATTCCCAAGCTAGTACTTGATTAGCTGCACCTCCAGAAGGAATATGTTTCAATCCGGGAGTATTGTTTTGTAAGTGAGTATCCAATGGTTGTTTAGTTTCTTGAAGAGCATCCTCTACGTTACTACTATCAAAATATCCAAGAGTATCAGTAATTGGAACTTCACTTGCATTAATAGTAGGATTAGTACTTATAGTCTTCCCATTAACAGTATAAGCATCAACTGCAGTTTTTACAGCATTAATAGCGGCAGTAATGGATGCTTGGTCATTCAATCCAGATAACTTAGTAATTAATTCATCTGCAACTAATGATTTTCCACTCTCCTTGTCTACTTTATTATTAAGTAGATTTGTAATCTCTGTAGCGGAGTATGGGCAAGGATAATAATGCCCCTTGGCCCATATCTCATTAGTGTCTTCGATGAAAGCTATTGATGTATCTTTGATGTCTCCAGCAGAAAGACGTGATTCAAAGTTAGCTTTCGTTTTTACTTGAATAAATTGTTCATTAATTTGTGCCATATTCTTTGTTTATTATTCTATAGTTGCCCATCCCGTACTATATTGTTCAGTGTAAAGATTATAATATCTTCCATTACTAATAACAATATTATTATAGCTTTGCGTTAGATAATAATCATTTACCGTATGTATTGCTTTATCTTCGTTAGATGTTCCGCTAATATTTATTGTATTTCCTACTAATATTTTATTAGAAATAATTGGAACTACCCCAACATTACCAACAGGTTCTCCAGAATCATAGAGTTCAGTATTTGATGTTGCCAATGTTATGTTGCAGTTTTCCAATCTTTCTCCTATATATAGGCAAGATACCTTATCAAAATCCTGAGCTGTTATATCCTGTAGGACTTTCCCAGCATAATACCCTCCACCTCTATTGCAAGTACAATTAATTATTGAGTGATACATTTCCTGTATATAAATAGAACAATAATCTGTATGGTTTATTCTATTTCCTATAATATTATAGGAACAATATTTACCAGCACCAACTGACCCAGATTCCTGGTATATACCATACTGAATCATTTCTTCTATCCAGCAATTATAAATATCTGCAGACTTAGCAAATCCTAATACTATACCGATATCGCCATTTCTAATCTTGCAATTTGATATTACGTTATCTCCATTGGATCTAAGGTCTATACCTATGCGACAGTCCATTGTTGTTGATTGAAGTATCCAACAAAAACCGTGTGGTCTTATGCCAAAACCCGAAAATTCTTTAATTAAACAGTTCTGTATATGTTGGTTTACTGCTATTTCAACTCCGTTCACGTCAGGCAAGGAAACTATTTCCTAATGATGATGAGTGGGGAAAATCCTAGGCAGATAAATCATTAATAGTGGTGACTTTATACTAAGCAGATGCAATTACAATATCTTCTAAGGATGCGCCATGTATATTTCCAGAGGAATCTGAGATATTCGAGGGAATGAAAGTAGTACTTCCCTCTTGGGGTTCATGAACCTGCTACTGTAGTATCACCTCTTAATATTATATTCTGAGACCTAATGTTTATTGGAGATTTAAATACATACCTTCCTCTAGGAAAATATATTACAAGTCTAGAGAACTGAAGATTAGCAATCTTAAGCATTGCCTAGTTAAAGACATCAGAACAATCATCTAGAGTATCTATTAATCCAAAATCCTTAACATTTAAGACTCCTCTAAATCCAGCCCAATCCACGCTGTTTACATCTAAGGTCATAAAACTAGAGGAAATATCTCCCTCTATTTTGATTAAATGTTTTGCATTAAATTCAGGAGATTGCTAATTTCCTTGGACTAAGCCATTGTTAATACTTCCTCCTCCAAACTTTAAAGTACACCCGTCAGGAATATTAATAGTAGCTCCATTTAAATCAAAATCATATCTAATCTCATATATAGTATTAGGTTCATTAACCATATCCTAAGTAAGAATATTCTTTCCATCCTAGATATTCTTTCTTAGAATCTTATAACCTTTACCAGAAAAATTAGCCTCATCATAAGCTCTATCTTTCAGCTTTAAATTACCAGCAGTAATATCTTCCTCATCGGCTGGAGTTGCATTACCATAACTCTCTCCATTAAGTAAGATTTCCTTACTATCTTTAGAGAAGAATAACCCTCCCTACATTTCAGAAGGGTTATACTACTCTTTTCTACCTTGTATAAAATTTACACTCTCACTCATTATTCAAGTATTGCCCATGTTAATTTTGAATCAGTATAGTTTTTCGCATCCTTCAACGCTTTGTTGATAGAGCCAGAAGTACTTTCATTACCTTGAATTACAGCGAGCTTACCTTCGTTAGTAGCTACCCTAGCTTCAAGGTCAGTATTATCCTAAGCATTTTGTTTGATAGCATCTTCAAGTTCTTTTAAGGTATTATAACCTTCAGACGCTCCGTTAATTAATGCTGTAATAGCCTCTTGGATTTGGTCTGCTATAGAACCCTCTCCATCCCCAGCTATGTCATTCAATTTCTTTTCTAATTTGCCTATAGCCTGATTTATTGTATCTGTAGCTACTATTCCAGCGGCTTGAGCTGCTACCTGGTAATTAGCTAGGACTCCTACTCCAGCATTAGCTATTTTAATATAAGTAGAGTCTACGTTATCTAGTTTAGTTTTATCAGAAGCGGACATTACTCCAGCCTTTGAACTAGTAGCATAAGGAATCTTCATATCATGTGAAGTTCCGCTTCCATCCCAAGTCTTTAGAGCATTGTCAGCAGATAGTGTTTGGGCTCCTGTATCATCTGAATCGAATATAATATCAGATAATCCGTTAACCACACTGTTTGCACTATATACTTCGGCTACTCTATCTGTAACTTGTTTACCTTTATCTCCGGCATAAGCAGTAGAAGAGGTTTCTCCAAGAGCTAGATCTGAACCAGTCATTACATACTGTGAACCGGACCAGCGATATGATTTATTAGTAATAGTGTCTACATATACTACTCCAGACTATTTAACTTCTCCCTACTGTCCTTCATTCAGAGTAAACTCAGTAGGAGATACTAGAGTTCCTTCTAGCACATCATCTACATAAGTTGGAAGTTGTGAAGCTGGAACTTTTCCATTTTCTGTTAAAGTGGCAACTCCATTAGCTGCTCCTTTCTAGCTAAGAGGTATTTGGGCTTCATTAGTTACATTTCCTAAACCAACATCTACCTTAGTAAGAGTTGGATTCTCACTAATCTTATGTCCGTTTACAGTATACTAATCAATAGTATTCTTTACGTTCTCTATAGCAGCATCTATAGTATCCTAATCATCTAATCCCTCCAATTTTGTGATTAGACTATCAGCTACTAGAGACTTACCCTCCTCCTTATCAACTTTACCATCCAAGGCATTCTGCGTTGCAGTAGAAATTGGCTTGTCTAAGTCCGCTGTATTGTCAACGTTTCCAAGTCCAACAGAGTTCTTATCTAGTGGAACATAAGTACCATTGTTAGTAAGATACTGTGTTCCATCGCCAGTATCAACTATCTTATTAAGTTTCGTTTTATCCTCACTTGACATTACACCATCAGCAGATGGCGATGCTAGTGGAATATTAACCTTATTATCAGAAGGCGTTATAGCTACACCATCTAACTATATTTCCTTAATAGCCTCTTGATCCAGCTATTCAATGCTTTGACTAAGAGAATCATTAGCTGTCTTTAATTGAGTATCTAATTCCTTAACTGCGTCAGTCAGGTTAGTTTCTCCTTCTAGATAGTTAGATCCTGAATAGTCATTAGTTCCTACTTTCTCTTCAAGTCCTGATATATCCTCAGTAATCTCAGTTCCAGTAGGTAAATTATCTAGTTTCTGTTTATCTAATGCAGAAAGTAGTCCAGGAAGATCTTGTGTTGCTTCATCAATTGGAACTTCTTTTACAGTTCCATTGGCGAAGCTGAATATTAGTTTTCCTTCAGAAAATTCCACATTAGTTAGTCCTCCTCCAAATGAGGATCCATTGAGTATTATTTCAAGAGTATCAGTGCTAAAATATAAACCATCCTTATGAGTATCTGGGCTATACTTTTCTCTTAATCCTCTATAAAAATTTACTAGTGCCATATTATACGTTTATCCAATTTATTGAACCATATAAATATCCATTCTCATCTCTTGTTATTATATTTCCCTCGTTAGGAGATAACACTAAAGTATTCAATATTGGAGTAATAGAGATATAATCGTTATATTGATAGCTAGTAGAAGAATCTCCAGTATCTGAACCAAATACTATTATAAAATATGGAGTTCCGAGAACTATCGGATTAGTAAGCTGATCGTATGGTTTACTGTCTATGTACCTAGGAGGATATTTAGTATAAGTTTCCTCAGTTGCCTTTTCTATAAAGGCGGTTGTTATGACTGTATCAGCTAGCTATATTTCAGCTAGTTTATCAGTATCAGTCTGAGTTTTACCATAGAATAATATCTTTCCTGGTTGTCTTACTATCTAGAAATGAGCTCTTACTCCATCATCGTAGATATATAATATCTAATCATCTTTACTAATGTTTAGGTCAGCAGAAATCTAATTGTTGCTTACTGATAGCGTTATAGATTTAGTATTTAATCCAGTATACACATCTACTAGCTAATTCAAATCTATATAAATTTTGTTTCCAGAAGTAAGAGTCAAAACTAAAATCTGATGTCCTTCCTATACAGTCCCACCAGAGTCCTCTACATCCTATGCGTCAGCTATCTTACTAACTCCAAATTCAAGATAACTTTTTACATCAATATTGACAGATGAGATAATGTCTCCCTTACCGTTCTTCAAATTTAAGGGCTTAGTTCCGTTAGACTCATCTCCAAATTCAATAGAGAAAGCTGCTTTACTTACTTCTTCAGCAATGTATTCTTTAACATTTACTATTCCATCTAAAGCCTTTTTCAATTCCTACAATTCTATGTAGGTTTCTGTAGACATCATTCCAGGAGTATTTTCATCAGCTGGTCCCATGTGTATCTGTTGAATGTCACTACCATCAGCTTTCTTGTATGAGAGAAGCATATGATCAGCATCATATACTAGAGATACAATTGGAACCTCTCCTGGGTTCATATCAACACCATATCTTGTTCTTCCAAGATATATGTAGGGCTTATCTGTTATAAAATATAGAGTACTAGGATCCTTAGTTTCAAGAGCTTGATATTGACTTAAAGTCATCTAGTCAAACTTGATAGAGTATCCAGTAGTTCCTAGCGGAATCCTTCCAGAAAGACCATCTTCTTCCTTAGTAAGTTCCAATCCAGTACTCTTCTACGAGATCTTTAAATTAGAGTAGATACCATTGCTGTTACTTTTTATTTCCACAACAGAAATAGAGTTATTTCCAGCATCTATTTTTAGATGGGAGTTTACTACACCGTTGGTTACGTTAGTGCTAATGGTATCTGTATCTCCTCCACGAATAACTAAGTTAAGTTCCTCTAAACTAACTAAGTATTCTGTACCGTTAGTGAGAACTATTGATAAGACTTCAGAATTTATAGGATATGGTACCCCGTTGTCTATATCTGTTTGAGTGACAGTTCTATGTGAGAATGATTGAACATGTACCTCCTTTGGCATTTCTACCACAGTTAATACGGAACCATTAATAGATGTTCCAATCAACTCCATAGTATCTGTCTTAGTTGGATGCTCTCTAAAAGTAAGAGCTGTTATCCCACCACTGGTTGATTTTTGGATTAGGTCAGTTAGAGCCTACTCTGTAAGGATCACATCTTCTTGAGGAATACTAGATGCTTCATTCGAAACTTTATATCCTCCAAAGTTCACCCATAGGTAGTCTAACTGACTCATTCCATGCGGTCTTTGTATATCGTTGCTCATTCTACTTCAATCCAAGATATTGTGGAATCAGGTAACTGATAGGATGGTACCTTTCCATTAACCAGATCCGCTTTATTATCTAATAGATCATCTATCTCGTGTTCATCATAAGTTCCAACCTGTTCAGCTGTAACTCTATGAGGATTCTAGTAGTCACTAACGTGGTCTCCTAATCCAGAATTAAAGCTCTCATCTATTCTTCCCCTTACCCAGTTTGTAGAAGGTATTCTTTGTGAAGAATCTTCAGGGTCTGGAGAAGTTTCAACTTCTGGTATTCCAGTAAAAATAGGAGAGTTTATAGGAGCCTTCTAGTCTAGTGCATTCTAAGTAGCAGTAGAGATTGGTTTATCCAAATCAGCAGTATTATCTACCTAGTCTAAACCAATATCAGTTTTCGTCAGAACTGGATTATCAGCTACCTTGTATCCGTTAATTGTGTGATCACATATACCCTTCTCAAGAGCATCTAGAGCTTCCTATTGTGGATCACTCACAGGCTTTTCCCTATCTGAAGTATTGTCTACTTTATCTAAACCAATATCAATCTTATTTAAGACTGGATTATTAGATATTTTGTGACCATTTACTGTATAGTTGTCAACTATATCTCTGACTTCTTGTTTTGCCTAATTTATAGCATTCTATTGTGCAACTGATACTGGTTTATTCACATCAGATGTGTTATCTACATTAGATAATCCTACCTAGTCCTTTGTAACTTTATGTGGATTATTAGTATCAGTTTTGTGATTATTTAAATCATTTTGAATAGAAGTCTCAGACTGTGTTGCTCTAGATACTTCAGCTTCTAAGTCATGAGATATTGCCTACTCAGCAGCTTTTGCTCTATCTATCTCACTTGTTAGATTCTATTTAATCTAAGAAGAAGTATTCTTGATCTCCCCAATAACAGTAGATAAGCTCTAGCCGTTGTGAGTGATTCTTTCAGAAGTTCCATTAACAAATAATGCGTTTCCTCTCTTTTCAAGGATATTATCAGCATCCTTTGCTATTCTAACATCAGCAGATACCTTGTCAGCACCCTCTACAACTGTCTCTCTAGTAATTTCTACTACCTTGTCAGGATTAGAGTTATCTGGTTCCCATTCTCTAATTAAAGCTCCTACTGGAATGGTAATTTCTTCGTTATCACCACTTAACAATCTGAATACTATCTTTATAGATTCAGACTCAGTATCATAGTAAGCCTTACTTACTAGAGAAGAGAATCCAAGTACGTGCTGTGATACTATCTTATCGTTTACTTTCAAAGTTAAAGTACCACTATCGTATTCAGATACTACATTTATGTATAGGCCATCATCCTTTTTTAATAGCTCATTACCATAAGCATTAGACAGAAGCAATTTGGCAGCAATAATGTATCCTTCAAGTTCTTTTCTAACTGCAAGCTGTACAACATCATTATTCTCTGGAGTAATAGTAATTCCAGATATAGCTTCAAATACTAGTCCATCTAGAATTTTCAAAGCATTCATAATTGATGTCGCATCTTGTAGATAGTTAGTTTCTTTATCAGGACTGAAAGATCCATCACCACTTAATCCAACACCAACTTGTGTTTGGTCTAATTCAGTCTATAAGTTATTAGTTCTATCTTTAGCCCATTGTTCTAACTTTCTGACAAATTCCTCTATTCCCTTTAGCGTTTGGAACTCTTCCGACGAAGTAACGTCTCCCTCTATCTTATTCCATAGATTATCTAATACATTACGAAGTGTATCAGAATCAGTATATCCATCCAAGAAGTTCTATAACTCTACTAAGGTATTTATCTTAGTTGTTGAAGAGTCTACCTCATTAAGGAACTTATTAAGAGCATTAGAAACTTCTGTTAGTGACTGATACGGAAGAGTCTTTAAGTATTCTACGATATCAGTCTATTCAGTTCCTGCAAGAGCTCTAATCTGCTCATTAATGGTATTATCTGAATCCTGCAAATCTGAAATATCCTACCTTAGAGTAGATACTGCATTTGCAAGATCCATTATACTGTTTAGGTCATCTGGAACATTAGTAGAATCAGAAGTACCCCAAATCGCTGTATCAGCGTCTTTTCTATCCTAAATTTCCTGATTTAACTTGTTTAATAAATCAGTCAGCTGAGTGTCTATATTATCTATATCTATATTCTAAATAAGTTTAACAAACTCTAATTCATCATTAGTTTGCTTCTTAACGACCCAATATAGTGCCTACTGCCCATCTCCTCCGTTTTCTACTACTCTAAGTAGACCCTTATGAAGAGTAGTAGCATTAATTGGGTCACTATAAAATTCTTTTAGGGCTTCCTCAGTAGCAAATATGTAATTTGCTTCTAGTGGAAAGTTACCAGTTCTAAGGAAGGAACCCATTAATTCACTATACTGGCTCATTCGCTTGCAAAATTAAAAGTAACTTCTTGATTTAAACTAGATAAGGCTTGTCTATATATATATATTTTGAATATCATATCCTCTTCTACTCCGGGAACAGTCAATGGTATCATATCAATAACGTCAAACGCTTCAATTCCAAAACTTTGAGATTTAGTTACTATTGATTCTAAATCAGGGTATGACTCAGGAATAACAATAAATGGATGTCTAAGCTCTGAGTCTTCAAATTGGTATTTAAAGGTAAATGATTTTAGGTCATCCCCATAGTTAAGGAACCTATTCTGTGTGCCGTCAGGATCCTCATTGCATAGCTAAATTAAGTAATCCATAGTAATGGTATTACCAAATTTCCATTTTGGGAGAAGTCCAACAAACACAGGAAGATAACATTTGACTATCTCAGTTACTTCATGAACTGATCCATTAGTATAATACACCTTAAAGGTAAATTCCGCATCTTTATACAAAGGCAAACTGTCAACAGTCACACATCCATCTGCAAAAGCACCTCCTTCTAGTGTATATATCAACTCCCCATTTTGATAAAGTTCTGCATACTGAACAAGACCTGTAGAACCATGAATACACATTGTCACTGGACAAGTCTGAGTTATAACAACATATTCTGGAACCTCTAGACAAATTCCAATACCATAGAATATAGCATCACATACCTCTTGTAGTGTCATAGTTTCTGGAACCGGGGTATTATCTTCTAAATGTCCGACAGTAGATTCTACTGGACCAGATGTTTTCCAAACACATTCTTTATTATCTATCTACGTAGATAGAGTTTCCTTTAGAGCTTCAACTAATTCTTGAACTTGTCCTAGGGTTGTCAGATGTTGTTCCTCTATAGCTTGAACTCCAGATTGGGGATTCTTAAATGGGACTGATCCATCAGCCTTAACATAGTTCTATTTACGAATGTATTCTAGTTTGTCGTCAACACTTTCTTGATAATCTTGTATTGAAGACTCAACAGCAAGGTTGACTAACTTATTAATAATTGAATCAATCTAGGTTCTAGAATATGTTTGCGTCTTGTCGTATACATCTTTCTTCTTTGAATAAGCGGCTAATCTCTAGTTAAGAAGAGTTAGGAAGTTATGCGGATCTGGTTCAACTTTATGATTATAAAGTACTTTGTCCACATATCGCTTAGTAGCCAGATGACTATCAATCTACGGATCAGCTCCAATCTAAGCCTTAGTAAATGGAGTAGTCCCGTCCTTCTTTATATACTATTTAGACTGATTGTCTATATCTTGCTTAGTATATAATTGAGACTTGTTGTATACCTCAGAACTCTTAACATATTGAAGCAGTAAAGTAGCTACTTCCTACAGAATGCCGTGAGGATCTTCAGTTCCAAGGTGGTCTTTCATTAATCTATCTACATATTTCTTCGTAGCGAGATGCTAATCGGTTTGTGGATCCACTCCTGTCTGTGGAGCCGTAAACGGAGTACTGCCATCCGTTTTCACCATATAGACAATCATCTCCTCTACCTATGGGATGATTCCATACGGATCTTCCATGTTTAGGTATTCCTATATAGCATCTCTAATCTTTGTAGACACCTGTGTATCAACATCCTCCTTAGAGTAAACTGAATCCTTAGATGGAATATTCAGATTCTCCCTTACTACAGACTTTTCTTCCTCTGTACTATACTCAGATAGATAGTTATCCTTTTCTAAGTATTTGTTAGGCTCTGGAGTAACTACAGGATCGTTGATAGGGTCTTGGTATCCAGGAGTTAAGATTGAATTATCTGCCATTTGTTATTTAAATAATACTATAAAGCAGTTAATGATAATTTATCATCTAAGTCTCTATCTTGAAATAGTTCTATAAAAGAAATTTCCTCTAATATAAATTCATAGTCTGGTTTGTATCCTTTTCTAACCTTACATATTAAAGTATAGAACTCTTCAGATACTTTTTTCTTTAATTTATTTACAGCATCCACAACCACTAGTTTTACTCGTTACATCAGAAGAAACACACAATCCGTTACATCCCTTAATGGTTTCAATTATTCTCTCCACTTCGGCTAATTGCTCACATTCAGTCAGATATTTTATAACGTTGATTGCCATCCATACTAAATCTCTTCTAAATATTAAATCGCTATCTATATCGTTTTTGTTCCAGCAAGGAGAAAATCCTCTGCTGTTAAATATTTGCTGACACAAATTTATATAACATTTCCTTAAAAAACAAATAGAAACGTAGTCCTCTCCTGTTCTAGAGACTGTTGTATCAACTGGATTAACTTCTATTATCTCATCTATGGTAGTTTCACTACTCTGTCCATTTACATACTTATATATACTAGCTCCATCACTATAGTAAACTATATTATATAGACCTATTGCAGATCCCTCCTGTTTACTGGATTCTCTATCAAACCAGTCTTTTGTTGGAAGCACTAAATGGATTACAGTAAACCATCCATCGAATTTTACTGGAATGTTCACTGGATCAGCTGTATTATGTAGAGTATATACTGGATCTGTATATACAGTTTCTTTCGACTTATTGTGCTGAAGTACGTCTATTGAGATTGTATCGGAGTATTTGAACTTCCCTTTTACAATACCAGTTTGATCTTCCGGTAAATATGCACTAAGATCCTGCACAATTACTTTACAGCTATCACTTGTTGTTATTTTTATACTTAGTTCCATTATGATCCAATTTGTCTAACCTTATCGTTAAAAGGATTGCCATCGTACATCTACTGTAATTCAGCATCAGTTCTTCTCCTCTACTCTTCAGCGGTAGCCTCCTTATACTCTCTATCAGTATTAGCTTTATACCATTCTATCTGATACTTCATTTGGATTTCTTGCTGCTCAAGCTATAGCTTAGCTTGGTTCAGAGATTCAATCTACTTCTGAGATTTATCCAATTGCTAAGAAGCATCCTATAATTGCTTTTGAAGTTCTTCTACCTACTGAGTAAGCTAAGCAATTTGATTATTCTCATCCTTCTAAATTCGCATAGCCTTCTTTATCTTGTACTTCAGGTCTGGTATGCTCTTGCACGTAATAGCTTCTATGATAATATCAGGAGGAAGTCCTCCAGACTTAACAAACTCTGGAAGTATTGCTTTTATCTATTCTAGATCACGTGCGATCTCAGAACTAGTAAGTATTCTGACATCATGATCTGTAAGAGTGAAGTATTCAGGTAAAGCTGTAAACACTCTCTAGTATTTATCTCCAAGTATTATGGTTCCCTTCAACCCATTCTTAAATACTACCTTAGCTAAATTTAGACAATCTAATAGCATCTCATTAACTATTAAATCCATCTAATGATAATACTACTTGGTAATTATAAATGAATTGTTTTGTCCTATTTTAACGTTAGTAACAGCGTCTCTCTACTCGATTCCGTTAAGTCTTTCTCTAAATACTCCTGTAATAGAGGAGGCTGTCTACTCTATAGAATCTATAGCCAACTAAATTGCTTTAATCGCCTATTCTTTAACAGTATTATCAAATCCATTAAAGATAGTGTTAAGTGGAGACTGCCCAGCTTGTATTCTACCTTCCTAAGAAGAGTCTAAGACTCCTAGACCTTGTTTCTTAAGGGCTTGCCATTTTACCAACCTTTCTGGCAAATTAACTCCCAGCTTCTCAGGAATAAGAGTTAGATCAATCCAATCACCAACGGTACCACTATTAGCAATCAAATTATCTCTGTAAAAGTGTAGTAAGTCGTATTCATCCTGTAAGTGAGCACAAGCTAGTATAAGAGAATATGGTTTGATTCCTCTATTTAAGAAATATATTCCATTTACAGACAGTCCGCAATATGATGGGTTAGATTTACTTCTCATAACTTTGTCACTCT
>ULKL01011410.1_pt1 | contig 41751 bp, 43 predicted proteins | sample 1951161 | NCBI WGS metagenome assembly ULKL01 (sample SAMEA4835501, study PRJEB28245) | human gut metagenome | biome: gut microbiome; material: fecal sample | place: Denmark | collected 2008
AGAAATAAGAGGACTATTGCCCTCTTACTTCTATACTTACATTTACGCGGTCGGCAGTGTATAAGAGTTGATAAGTCTCTTGCCGTTGGCAACCTGTGAGACAACGAGTGAACCGTCCTCACTCATCTGCTTGAGAATCGCATTCGCTTTCTGCGGAGTAATTTCAAGCGCGGTTGCGACCTCTCTGCCCGTCATCGGTGTTCCCTCGACAAAGCACGCAAGAATTGCTTCCTTGAGTTCGTCATTCTTTGAGTTGCGCGTTGTTTTGCGCTTCTCGGCGCGAACCGCAATCTTTTCAAATTCGTCCGCCGCGTGAGTTCTCATTTCCTCGGTGATAACATCACCATACATAATTTTCTCAAAAAATTCCTTCTGTGTCATAATACTTCCCTTTCTCGTTTTTTAGTCTATCGTTGACTTCTTTTTATTTTTGTTCAAGAGGTTTACTTCCTCTTGATTACAGTTATATTATACTCTTATGGGGTGAGAATGTCAATACTTGATTTGGGACGTATAACGTCCCAACTTAGATTTTTCGGTAAAAGAAAAAAGAGGGTCATCCCCTCTTCTCTCTTTTTTCTTTTATGAGTTTATTCTGTTCTCGCTGTTTTTCATCTCTCGCAATTTTCTTTTGTTTTTCCTCGGCTTTTCTCTCGGCAATTTCTTTTTTCTTTTTCTCGTTTATCACATATTCTTCCGCAAGAGAATACGCATCGAAAATATCACCGTCACGGCTGCCCGAGGGAATGCTCACCGCGATTTTCATAAAAGCCTCATCACCGTTATCATACACAAACGGAAAGGCAATTTCATTTTTCTTTATTTGAATTACTTCATCACCCTCTGATTCTATTAAAGCCCAAATTTTTTTAAGAATTTCAGTTCGTTTATTTTCGTTTTCTTGCTTTCTTGTCATATTTTTATCTCCTTTCCTTTTTTACAAGTAAATTATACCATAACTTTTTTAAAAAGTCAACATTTGACTTGGGACGTTCGACGTCCCAGTTTTTCGGTAAAATTGAGAGCGAGAATAATCTCGCCCTCATTTTTCTTTACTCGGTTATCGAATAAGAATTGACAAGACGCTTGCCGTTCTTAATTTCCTCAACGGAAAGTTTACCCTCGTTCACAAGCTGGCGAAGAAGTGCGTTCGCTTTCTGCGGTGTGATACTGACAGACTCGGCAACCTCTGCGCCCGACAGAGAGACGCCCGCAGTAAAGTGAGTAAGAATAACAGCCTTGATATCCTCGTTCTCTCTCTGCTTTTTCGTGGGGGTGTTACGGCGATACTCTGCCTCGTGAGTAAGCTTGGTAAGTTCCTTTTCAGCAAAATTGTTCATATCCTCGCTGATGTTTGCCTCGATAACTGCGTTGTAAAAATCCTTTCTTGTCATAACTTTTTTTCCTTTCTCGTTTTATAGTCTGCCGTTGACTTATTAGATATTCAAGAGTTCTTTTTCTTTTCCCTCTTGATTACAGTTATATTATACTCTTATAGAGTAGAAATGTCAATACTTGACTTGGGACGTATAACGTCCCATCTGTGGTGGAGAAAAAAGTGATGATTGCTCACCACCTTTTTTTCTTTATTCGACTTCTCCTATTATCTTAAACGGAAAAAAGATAATTCCACGGGAGAATTTATGCTTTGTCTTTTTTCCAATTAGCGAAAAAATTTGTGATTCAATTTCCGCGTCATCAATCGCACAATGTGCCTCGACAAAATTCTCATCTTGCATTAAAAACTGGTATGCTGTTTCTACCGAAGTAGAAAAATATTTTCCGCTACTTGTGAGACGGTTATTATCATAACAAAATTCTCTAAAATCATCATTATTAAGTAGATGTTTACAAGCAAGACCCCAAACATCAAAGAGCGGGTATTTTTTATTTCGGAAATAAAAATAATCACTGTTGAAGTTTGAACCGCTTTTATTGTTATTGAGAATATACTCGCATTTTTTCTTTTCGGAATTTATAAAGTTATTATAATCACCCGAATATAGTGCACGGATATATTTTTCAGTAAAGGGAATTGCTTTTTTAAAATCGAACATTGAATTATAAGCACCTACAGCGGAAACGACTTGTAAATCATTCTCAAAATTTTCCGCAAAAGAATCCCACTGCATACAGGATATTTCTTTATTGGAAAGTCTTTCGATATATATCGGGCGTTTTATTGCATAATAAGCAGTATCAAAAATTCTCGTATCGAAAAATACTTCCGATATCAAACAGCTTACACGCTTGTATATATTGCCGTTGATATCGATTATTTGATAGCCGATATCATATATCAAAGGCTTTGCAATAGCTATTTTCTTTTTGTTTTCCGGTGATTCTATTTCAGAGACAAAAGGCAGAGTTGTCGTCTCACAATCAAGAATCATATAATACTTTCTTCTTTTGTCGAATTTTTCCATTTTGGTTAGTTCCTTTCTTAATTTCTGATAGTATTATACCACAGAGACAAAAGAATGTCAACACGGGAGTTGGGACGTCTTACGTCCCAATATATAAGGACGGATAAACCGTCGCTTAATTGTCTACATCTTCTTCATCCTCTTCTGCGTAATAAGCATTTTCTTTGAAAAACTGCTCTTCAATGTCTCCCAACTCGTTTTCAAAATCAATGCAAAAATTTCCATTATTAAAACCCCAACGAATAACTTTTTCTATTAAGTCAGAATCATTAAGAAAAAAGTTAATATAATCTTCAACTTCCATATATTCAACTACTGCCTCTCTTGCCTCGTCTTCATCTTCACCTATCGGTCCGTTATCAAAACTACTATACCACATTTTTCATTGTCCTTTCTTTATTTTCTGTATATATTATACACAATTATTCTCTATTTGTCAACCCGTAAACTGGGACGTATGACGTCCCACATGGGGAGCGGGCAAGTTGTCCTTGCCCTTAGAAAATTGCATCATCGAAAAAAATCACATAAACAAAATTATTTGTCAACTGTTCTTCTTCTGGTGTCTCACGGCGCGCCTCTGCGAAAGCGTCGGGACTATAATTTTTAAGCATTTTCGTTAAAGTGTACGCGGTATAAATTTCTGAATACTGGGAATTTAAATCCTTGTACAGTTCTTTTTTTTCTTCCGTACTCATTGTCGGATATACTTCTCCGTCAAAAATCTTTTCGAGAGCATAAACATCTCGCTCACTGGTGGAATTAAAATAATAGTTAAGTCGAGTTTCAAATTCAGAAAAAGTCATGATTTTATATTCCTTTCAATTTTTATATTTTTTGTACTTTCTCTTGATTACATTTATATTATATACTATTATTTGTTACTTGTCAATGTTCAAATTGGGACGTGCTACGTCCCATCTTTTTAGAGAAGAAACCGCGTGACGAATCGCCACGCGGGCAGTCATTTTATAAAAGGACAATTAGGACAGAAATCATCAAGTTCAATTTCATCATCATGAAAATCTTCTTCTATTATTCGGTCTGTTAGATATTTATATATTTTCTTTTGAGTATCTTCGTTTAAAAGATTAAATAACTCTTTTTCTGTATAATGTGTCATTATATAATCATATACCCCGAAATATTCGTAATTCGCAATTATGTCGGGCAATACCTCTTTAATTTCTTTTTCACTATAAACAATGCCGTCTTTATTAACATATACTTTTACTCTCATTATTTTCTTCTTTCCTTTCCTTTGAATACATTTATATTATATACTATTATTCTCTACTTGTCAATCCTACTTTTGGGACGTCCAACGTCCCAACCCACAGTGCGGATGTGACAATTTATCACATCGCGCGAAGTACATTTAGAATGTTGTCAACATCATATGCAGTGCCATTCCAAGAAGTGCGATTATTTTTTTCATCGTCAAAAAGAACTCCACTTCTTCCTATATGCTTTGGTGTACCATACGGAATTATATCGATATGAGAAAAATGAACGCTTGCAAGATGTTTAGAAAGCCAATTTATTTTTGCGTTTTTAACAATTTCCTCATATTCTTTACTGGAATTTTTTGCAGTCCACGAAACAATTCCTATTTCATATCCCTGTCGCAAAAGACGATTCAGCAGCCGAGCAAGCACCTGTAAATTAACGAGCGGGCGAGCGTTTTCGTAGGCATCAGCTCGTTCGTTTACGATATCATCAAGCCACCCATTGACACCGTAGAGGTCTGCAATAGTGCCGTCCATATCAAACCATATCTGTTTAGTAGTCATTTTTTCTTTCCTTTCTCTTGATTACATTTATATTATACATTACCGCGCGCGAATTGTCAACAGAAGAATTGGGACGTATCACGTCCCAACCCGGAATTCTGGTATATTCTTTTCCCGTATATAATCAAAATTTCCAATTCATAAAAAAATTCTACAAAACGCGAAGTGATAAAATACCACTTCGCGCGATTGTAATTAAGAACTTGCAAGTGTGGCACCGACACAAGACACAAATGCAATAATTCCTACAAACATAAGACAACTAACAAATCCCATTTTTTCTTCTCCTTTCTAAATTTAATCGCGGGAGCGGGCAATTATTTTTTAGAATTATTTTCTTCCTTATGGAACAGGCACAAAAATTTGTATAAAATTTTCGCAAGTCGCAGCTTTATTTTTTTCTCGAATTTTATCAGCTTTTCTTCATAGAAAAATCCCGTAATAACTAATATTACTATAAGTATATCAAATACTGTCTGTATTGCGAACTTCATTTCTAAACTCATATTATAACCTCTCCTTTATTTTCTGTATTTATTATACATTATTTTCCCTAAAAAGTCAAATATAATTTTGGGACGTATGACGTCCCAACAGTTTCTGTTTTGTTCAAAACGCTCAATTTTCCAGAAAAGAAACCTCAGTCTAAGCTGAGGCTTACTTTTATTGCAGCTTGTATTTTTTTCTGTAATTCGATATCATCAATTTTTCCATAAAATTTTCCGATTCTCGACTTATCAATAACTCTTATCTGCTCCATCAATATGCAAGTGTCGCGCCCGTGTAGCTTGAGCGGAATATGTGTAGGTAACGGGCGCTTTGTAGCTGTGGTAAACGGAGCTATTATAGTCGTAGGTGAATATTTATTACCCATATTATTCTGGAGAATTATACACGGACGGATACCGCCCTGTTCACTACCAAGATTTTTTCCTAAATCGCAATAATAGATATCGTACTTCTGCATTACTTATCACCCCTTTACGATAGTATTATATCACAATATAAGCCCGATTGCAACCCGATAGGTGGGACGTCTTACGTCCCAACTTCATAATGCGATATAAGCAAGTGCGGCGTGACGAGGTATCACACCGCAGATCCAAAAGTGAGCGGGCTTGTAAGCCCGCCCGCGTTCAGTTTATGACTCCGCCCGCTGATTCAATCTCAGTTATGATATCATCCACCGTATCAGCCCAATACATATACCAATCGAGCGCGTTATCATATATTTCGAGTGTCATATCATTCTGAATAGAATCATATATTTCTCGAGCAGATTTAAGCAACTGATAAGCATTTCTTTCTTGCTCCGCGGCTTTATTAAGTCGAGATACAAGCTCCTGTGCGTATTCCATTGATACGTCCTCTGATACCCATTTAAGTTCATATTCGTTCATTGTTATTACTCCATTCTATATAATAGGTGGAGGGGCGGGCGGATCCCCGCCCCTCGTTCGGTTTACTTTGTCGGGTTCACCGTCCATCCAGTTTGCTCTGCGAACCGCTCGAGGCTGATGCCGTACTGTTCGAGCATATCCAACATAGCGTTTTCTTTTTTTAAGCTGTTGTTCTGAACGGCTATTCTATCATGATACCACTCACCGCCCGCTTTTTTAATTCTCTGCATAGGCGTTGTAGCCTTGTATCTCATCAGGTCATATTCAATAAGACCATTCATAAAAGCGTTCATAGGGATAACAAAATACTGCTTTTCAACAGCTATTCCAGCGCAATAGCGCGGACAGTAAATCATAAAATCGTTCTTGTCGGCAACGCTTTTTACAATCGCGCCATTGTGGTCGAGTTCGGCAAGTTCAACGCCGCCTTGCTTAATTTCAAAATTGCACATTTTACCGTTGACTTTTTTGCGCATATCGATTTTTCCAAGCTCTTTGCATACGGCATCGGCGCGATAATCGTTGCAATAGTAGCGCACAAGTCCCTCCGAGCTTTTGCCGAGCGCGCCCGAGTCTACGCCCTTTTGCGGTCTTTTGCCTTCCGTAGCAAGGGCTTTTTTGAGACTTTCCGCAAGCTGTGCTTTTTTTTGCTTTTTTGTCATTTTAGAACAATCCTTCCATATGTAATTTTTTTGTGTCCCCCTTTGAGAACATCTATATAATAACTCGTAAATATGAACTGGGTATGAATAAACTGTGAATAATCTATGAACTTTTAAAAATCTTTTTAATTCTATTTTAATATATCTTTATAGCAATTACATTTATAGTGCTGCATAGGAAAAATACCTGCATCACTTTTATTTTTCTTTTATCACAATACCCGGGGTGATTTCTGGTAACTTTTTATTTTCTAAAAACGAAAAATGGGGGCGCTGGCTACAAAATACTACGAACTTCAAAAATTTAATATTCTTTTTTAGAAAAATATTCCGTAGTCCAAAATTTGATTTTCTCCAAAATTCTCGGTATAATATAAATGTAAGCAGTACATAGGCCCTCTGTTAAGGTATTCTACCTAAGCCTTCTCCGCCTATGTGCCCACATATATAAAAACCTACTAAGGAGGATATTTCCTTTGAAAAACCGCCTACAACTAAATTGGGAACTCCCTACCGCAAAAGAACGAATTGAGTTCCTATCTCGATATATGGAAGGTCTTCCCTTCGAACCATCGCCCGCAGAACTCGAGACTTGCGCCGCGTATGTGCTTTGGGGGTTTGACGAGGACGGCAAAAACGGTGAACAAAAAGGTCAATACGACCTCGGCCGCAAACGTAAGTCATGGACACAAAAAGAACCCACCTCTCTCGATGAGCTTGTAAGTACAACCGGAGAGTCCGAAATTCTTCCCAAGTCCTATGTTCCAACTAAAGTTACGCGCGAGGTTTTCTCTCGAGAAAAAACCCGACGAGAGGCCCCGCCCGATTTGCTCGTCCTCTTCGAGGCTCTCTGGTCCGAAATCGATATTTTGGACCTCGCGCTTTGTGAATACGAACAAAGACTTGGAAAGCGAAAAACCCCACCCCGCGCAGAACTTTTGGCAAGGCTTACACCCGCCGAAATCGAAACCGCCCACCAAAAGTCCCTCCTACTCACAAGCTTCTCCTACCTAAAGGAGCGCCACCATCTTATCGAATTGCGCCGCCAGCAGTATACGCTTCGCGATTCATTCTCAATCCCAACTCCACGCGCATTACTCCATACGCCCGCGGAAGACGAAGACTCTCTTGTAAGTACGGAACTTGGAATCGCACCCGTTAGCTTCGCACCCCAATTCTTCGTCCCCTTTAGTGAATTGGTACCGCGGAATTTTGAGGAGAAGGACCTGCGCGCGCTCACCAAAGTTCTTTGGAAGAGAACTGACCCCGACGCTACTTTCGATTTCCGAAAAGAACAAAATCTTTTGGAGTTTTTGGAATTGCGCGAAGACTTCCGCAATACTCCCCTCCAACAAGTTTTTACCTACTATGCGCGCGAGGCAAATCTAAGCGAGTCCCAAAACGATCTCCTTCGTATGAAGTTGCGCGGGGTACCAAATATCCAAATCGCCAAAACCCTAAACGAAACCTACGGTAGCCACTATACCGATAACTACATCTCAACTATCTATCGACAAAAAATTATCCCCCAAATCACAGAAGCCGCGCGCATTCACCGAGAGCTTTTGGAGAATTTGTTCTTTCCGGAGAACTGGAAAGTTTGTATTGGATGCGGGCGAGTTTTACTTCGTAGTAAGGACTTTTTTGTGCGCAAGAGCCGTTCCAGTGATGGGTTTACGGGGCGCTGTAAGGTTTGTGATAGAGAAGAGCGTGCGAAAAAATCCAAAGAAAAAAAGGAGAAATCCCAAAATGGACAAGAAGAAAAAAAGAAAAAACAATAAACGAGTGCCCAAGCAGAAGCTCGAGGCTCGCCAGTTCTCCTATTTTGTGAGCTTGCTTGCGGCATTACCCGTAGATGAGTTTGTTGGGGTCGCGCGCGTCCTCAAGGTTCAGCTTTTAGAGGAGAACAAAGGTAGAACCGAAGACGAGACCGAGGACGAGAAGGATGAAACCGAATCTCTTCTTCGTGATTTTGCCGAAATCTTCGAGGAAATGCTCGACGAGTTTTTACGATTGACGCCCGTCCAACGCCATAACCTAATTTGGATTATGGAGGCCGCGCTATCCGAGGAAGGAAACGAACTCCACGCCGATAGCAAATATAAACATTTGCCTACGAGTTTACTTACAAGGCGCGCGACCATCGAATCAGACGAAAACGCGGAGGTAATCGAAGATGCAACCACTTCTACGAGTACGGACTAAGACGTTTTCCGAAAAAATTTGCCCACGATGCGGCAACCACCTTGGGCCAGAGGACTTCGCGCCCACTAAGTCATGGTTCTATCCAGACGGGGTGCTTCCAATTTGCGACGAGTGTTGCGCGCAGTACTTAGAGGAAAAGGACTTCCGATGGGATGTTGTGGATAAGTTTTGCCAATGGGCCGACATACCCTTCGTCCCAAAAGAGTTCGAACGCCTTCACGAAGCCAACGGCCGCAAAGTATTCCATACCTACGCGGCGGTCTTCCTTTCCGAAGAATATGCAAGCTTTGGATGGGAGGATTATAACGAAGAATTTCGCAAGCTCCGTAGCAAAGGGCTTCTTGAGTTCGAGATACCCTTGGTTGGGGAAGAAAAGCTTCGTAAGCTTCGAGAAAAATGGGGCAGCAACTATGATACAGATGATCTTCTTTACTTGGAGAATTTGTATAATGGATTGCTTAGTACGCAGAATATAAATGGCGCGCTCCAATCAGACCAAGCTTTGAAGATTTGTAAGATTTCTTGCGAGCTTGACCGCAGAATACGAGACGGCGAAGATTTTGATAAGCTTTTGAAGAGTTATGATACTCTTGTTAAAGCGGCAGAATTTACGCCAAAGAATACGAAAAATATCAATGATTTTGACTCAGTTGGAGAACTATTCTCGTGGCTTGAGAAAAGAGGTTGGAAGAACAAGTATTTTGATAATGTATCAAAAGACGTCGTCGATGAAACGATGAAGAACATTCAGGCTTTCAACCAAAAACTGTATACGAACGAAACAGGAATTGGCGACGAGATTACTCGCCGAATCGAAGCCCTCCAAAATGCGAAGAAAGCCGAGGATCGTTATGATACGGGCGGCGAGTATGCGTTAGAGGATTACGAGCTTGATGGATACGACAAGTTGCTGAATGCGGACGAGGAAGAATTTGAATCCGACCTTGGAGGCGCGTAACCATGAAGTTATTGAGTAAGAACCTCCAAGGCTTTGATGATGTGCAAGTTGGTAAACGAGAAGATATACCGATTGAAAAGGGAGCAGTGCTTGGGGAAGAGTTTTTTGAGAAGAATCAAGATTTGGTAGAGAAGTATTGTAATTTTTTTACTGCTTATCCAGACTTATTTTTGGATTTGATTAAGCCCGTTGATTCTTCTTTCTCGTTCTTTTTCTACCAGAGAATTGTGTTGCGCGCGCTCATGCGGTTTAAGATCGTATATATTAGCGCCTGCCGCGCCTTCTCCAAATCCTTCCTCACAATTCTCGCACTCTTTCTCCAATGTGTGTTTATGCCGGGCACCAAGCGATTTATCTGCGCGCCTTATAAGAATCAGGGTGCGCAAATTGCGAAGGAAAAACTAACCGAAATTTTCCGACTTTTTCCTCTGCTGCGGCGAGAGGTTATAGGAGGATCTGTTGCAGAAGTCCCCGGCAACTATGGTAAGGATTATGTAACACTACGGTTTAGAAATGGTTCAGAGTTTACGGTGGTTGGCGCTGCTGATAGCACTCGTGGTGGCAGAAGGCACGGTGGTCTGCTGGATGAGTTGAGAGACCATGATGAGAAGGATATAACAGAAATAGTCCTTCCATTAATGAACGTGTCACGCCGTCTTCCCGACAACACTGTGAATCCAAAAGAGCCGAATCAGCAACAGGCGATCATGACATCTGCCGGAGCGAGAACTTCCTATGCATATGACAAACTTATTGACTGTTTTGAAACAGCAATTATAGAACCCGACAGGGCCTTTGTCATGGGATGTGACTATCGTGTTCCTATGATGCATGGACTGATCGATCGGAGTTATATCAATGGACTAAAGATGTCGCCTTCGTATAATGAAGAGTCCTTTGCGCGCGAGTATATGTCCTCGTGGGGCGGCGGAGATAGTGAATCTTGGTTTAACTTCGACAAAATTTCAAAATATCGAAAATTAAAAAATCCCGAATTGCACGCTTCGAGTAGACTTACAAAGTATCAATTCTACTTAATTTCAGTGGATAAAATAATGTCCCTTTGCTAAGCGATTAGCAAATGCAAAATTTTCTTAAAAGCGGGAAACGCTTAAAGACTGATATACTAAAATAGCATTGCCTCGATGCTATCATGTTACGAAAGTAGAAACAAATATCAGTATGATATATGGCGCAAGCCTAAGTATTAAAAAGAGCCAATCCGCACCAATTGGAGGTAATTATGAAAATAGTATCACAAGACGAGATTTGTCAAAGAATTAAAGACAAGTTTCCAAATCAACCTTTTGAAATAGTTGAATATACAAGAGTTAGTAAACCATTTTCAATAAAATGTTTGAAATGCGGAAAGATAACTCAATATTCAAGTTTTAATAACTATATTAATTCTTCTCGAAAGGGTATTTGCTTTTGTTATAATACTGACAACAAACAGACAAAACATTTCAGTAATTTAGAAAAAATTAAAAGTTATATTTCAAATAGCCCTGATATGGAACTTGTTGATTTCTGGTACAGATCAGAAACAAAGAAGTACATGGTAAGAGTCAAATGTTTAAAATGCCAGCAAACTTATAGTAAGCCATGGAATGAATTTCTTAAAAATCCTAACTGTCCTTTTTGTGTTGGTAGAGAGCTTTTAAACACTCAAGCGGTAAAAGCTTTACTTCCTACAGAATATGAGCTATTAAGTGAATATTCTTCAAGAGATGAAAAAGTTCTTGTTAGACATAAATGCGGCTTTATATGGAAGACGAAAGTAAAAAAACTTTATGATAACTTTGGATGCCCGCATTGTAACAAGAAACGCAGCAAAGGCGAACAAAAAATCACAAACTGGCTTATGAGTAATGAAAAGACTTTTGAAATTGAATACTCTTTTAGTTGGCAATCTAACAAAAAAAGAAGATATGACTTTTATCTCCCAGATTATAATTTAATTATTGAGTACAATGGCGAACAACACTATGTAGAAAATAAATATTTCAAAGTTCCTCTCAAAGAACAGCAAAAAATCGATGCAGAAAAAGAGAAAGAAGCTATTGCACATGGTTATAATTATTTAATAATTGGTTATTTTGACTTTGACAATATTGATACTATATTAAACAATTGGTTCAACGACTATCTCGCAAGAGAGTAGACTCAAGTGAGTCGAAATAGAAAATATCCCTCTGGGATAAAGATATAGTCTTATCTATGTGGAAACATATAGCAGTTTCTTAGAAAACGCATACGAATTAACGACTCGTATGGAAAGTAATGGTTGGCAGGCTCAGCGACCAAACTGTAGCCTGTATCTTCAAAGTCAGTGTTCTTGATGGTAAGTATTTCGTAAGCTTAGTTAATATCGTGGTGCTTGGTCGTACCCCTGAAACTAAACCTTTCTCTCGTCAAGCGGCCGACATTAAGCGGTTAATCAATCTATATAATCCGCGCGAGGTTGTACTTGATACAAACGGCCTCGGAGTTGGACTTGGTGATGAAATGATTCGCGCGCAGTTCGGTGAAGACGGAACCTACTATCCGCCTTATGGCTTTATAAATGACCAAAATTACCGAAAAGTACAACCTCATGATGCACGCTGCATCCTATATGGAATCAAGGCATCCGCTTCTCTAAACTCTCAAATCCACAGTAATTGCTATGCTAAACTAAATGGCGGTAGAGTACGTTTTCTTATTAAAGAACAAGATGCAAAGTTATCTTTACTTGCCACTAAGACTGGCCGCAAGATGTCTGTGGAACAAAGAGTTAAGAGATTAATGCCGCACGAGATGACAACGAGCCTTTTCCAAGAAATGGCTAACCTTCGTTTAAAACGAACTGGCGCGGGCACCGATATCGTACTGGAACGTATTAATGAAAGGTATCCTAAGGATAAGTATTCTGCCTTTGCTTATGGGCTTTGGCGCATTAAAGAATACGAAGAAGAAGCCTTCAAAAAAGATAAAAGGCGCGGGATATCTCGTCAATTAATTTTTTTTACAGGAGGTAATTAACCTATGACAGGTTCTAACGACAACAATCGAATACAGTCCAAAGAACCAGATTTTGCAACCTCCTTTGCGAAAGTTACAGACTCACTTATTGCGACTAATGACCGGGCATGGAACAGCACCTTTTTCCGTAGTTATACTACCTCGACAAGAGATTACAAGCCCGAAGAAATCAAGCGCATCGTAGAGTCTGGCTCGTTGGAAGAACAACAAAAGCTTTCTCGTAACTATTTTCTCAAAGACGGCATCTATAAAAAGCTTATTATGTACTATGCGACGCTTTTGGATTATGCGGGTTTATTAATACCTAATCCAAGTTTCGGTCAGAATCTCTCCACTTCTCACCTGCAAAAGCGTTATCAGCGTGCAATGGACTTTATAGATTCCGTTCCTTTGAGGAGTATATTTACAACATTCTCTCAACGAGCACTTGTTGATGGATGTTATTATGGTGTTATTCAAGAGTTAGATAAAAACGTTTTATCGATTATTGATTTACCACCTGCCTATTGCGCGACCAACTTCCGCGATGAGTTTGGTAATGATATAATTGAATTTAATGTTGCCTATTTTGACACCATACACTCAGACTCAAAAAGAAAAGAAGCTCTTAACTCTTATCCAAAATTTATTGTAACGGCTTACAAGAAATATAAGAAAGGTAAAGGACCTCAGTGGATTCTGATACCTTCAGATGTAGGGGTATGCTTCCCCGCACTTGATGGTCGTCCGATGTTCCTCAGTGCAATCAGCGCTTGTGTTGAGTATGATAATGCAATAGACGTGGAACAGGCGCGCGCATTAGAGAACATTCGAAAGATTTTAGTTCAGAAAATACCCCATCTTAGTGATGGTACCCTTCTTTTCGAACCAGATGAAGTCCAACTTATGCACGAAGGTGCAGTTGGAATGATGAAAGGAAATCGTAACATAAGCGTATTAACGACCTATGGCGACGTTGATGCGGTAGCATCGTCCAGTTCAGCAGATACAATTAATAACACATTGGATAGAATGTACAAAAACATCTACAATAACGCGGGCGTTAGCTCAGAACTTTTTTGCTCGACTGGTAGCGCAACACTTGCGGCGTCAATTAAAATGGATATTTCTATTATGATGACGTTTGCTACACGATACGCTTTCCTTGTAACTCAGCTGGTCAACCAACTTTTTGGAAATAACAACATTAACTTTAAATATGTGATATATCCTGTCTGCGAACAGAATCGCAAAGAATATGTGGATATGTGCTTTAAGCTTGCGCAAAGCGGCTACAGTTTACTGATGCCCGCAGTTGCTATGGGCTTCTCTCAGCGAGATATCATTAATGTAAAGACGTTGGAGAATGATGTGCTTGGACTAACGGAGATATTAATTCCGCCCAGTTCTTCATACACACAATCCGCGGCCGGCTCTAAACCGGGTGCGACCCCAGTAGGAGCACCTCGTAAGACGGATGATGAGAAAGCACCGCAGACTTTGAAGAATGATGAATCAGCGAATAATACGGGGGAAATTAGATGAGTGAGAAACTAAATCAATTTTCCGTAGAAGTATATGGAAATTTAGAACCTTATAACGAGGTTATTTCAAAGGCTCGCGTTCGTATTTTTTATCTCGGAGAAAATCGTAATGCCGCATATATAAGTCGAGAGTTCGCAGAAAAACTTTTGATGACTTTGCCTTATACTCCTATTAAGGGCATTTTTGATGAGATTAACGATGATTATTCTGATCATGGCGAGCGTCGAAGCGAAGGTAGGATATATGGTATTGTTCCCGAAAATCCGAATTTTGCTTGGGAACAGCATGAAGATGAAGACGGTGTGACTCGGACTTACGCTTGCGCGGACGTCTTAATTTTCACCGCTCTTTATGCCGAAGCAAACTTAATTCTCGGTAAAGGAGAGTCAATGGAACTCTACGGGCCTTCAATTAAAGGTACGTGGAGGATGATTGATGGTAAGAGACTCTTTGAGTATACCGAAGGCTGTTTCTTGGGCTTGCAGGTACTTGGCGATGAGGTTGAGCCTTGCTTTGAGGGCGCCGCTTTCTTTAGTCTTGACGACCTGCGCGGAACCATTAAAAAAGTGGAACAATATCTTGTACAATTTGAGAAGAAATTGGAGGATAAGCAAATGATAGTTAATTTTAAGCTTTCCGATGAACGCAAGGCAAATCAGCTTTGGTCTCTTCTTAATCCTAACTGCACCGAAGAGGGCGGTTATGTGATTAATTATGAGATTTATGAAGTTTATGACAATTATGCCGTATGCTGGAACTATGATGAGCAGATTTTCGAGAGAGTTTATTACACCAAGAATGATGAGAATGACTCTGTTGAGATAAACTCTAAGGAGCAGTGCTTCATTGTAGATGTAACCGCCGCGGAAAGAGATAGTCTTCGACTTGTTCAGGCTTTGAATGAGAATACTTTTGAGAATCTTGATAAGAGACTTGAGAGAGAGCAAGAGCTTGATGGTCAGGTTGGAGAACTTAATACAAAAATTGAGGCTTTGGAGCGGAAAACAGAAGAGTTTGAAACCCAGATCTCCACTTATAATACAGAGAAGGAGACGTTTACTCAGCAGATTGAGACGCTTGAGAGCGACAAGAGCTCACTTCAAGAGCAAGTAGACGCACTTTCTACTTACAAGGCTAATATTGAGAAGCAAGATAAGCTTGATCTTATCGAAACTTACTCTAATAAACTTGATCAATCAATACTTGATACGTTTGTTGAGGAAGTTGATAAGTATACTTATGAGGCTCTTGATAGAGAATTGGCCTACACTTTGGTTAAGAGTAATCCCGCGAATTTTGCTCTTGATTCCAAGAAACACTATGTTCCCAAGGATAATGTTGAGAAAAACGGCATAAATGCCATCCTTGAGAGATATACTAACAATTAATGGAGGAATTTTATAATGGCTTTTACAAGACTTGCTATTAATGGTAACGGTCAGATAGAGCTCAACAATGTCGCTTTCCGTCGCGATGGCCGCATTGAGGCTCAGTGCAAGCTTAGCGTAGCAGCAGAGAACGGTATGATTCTTGCTGTTGACACTGCTAAGCGCGAAGTTCGCCTTCCTAAGGCAGAAGGTGAGGACTGCCCTCTTGCTGTTGTTTATACCAGTGAGCATCTGTACAGTGATAGAGAGGATGGTCTCAAGAACTTTATAAACAAAGAGGGTTCTTATCCTCGCATGGGTTATCCCGCAATCCATGATATTTGGACAACCAACACAATTGGTTACGACTCATCCGAGTTTACTTCGAATGATGCTGTTGTCGCAGCTATAAAGAATGCTGGCAAGACAGCTCTTTATGGTAAGGTTGGCGCAGAGGGTGTTGTTACTCTTACTGCTACGAAACCCACTTCAGGTCTTTGCTTCAAGGTTGCTACTGGCATGGGCGCAGGTTCTATGCCCGATGGTCAGGTTGGCGTTAAGCTTGAAGTCATTGGACTTTAATTTTTGGAAAGGAGGACTATATAATGGCTACTATTGCTGAGATTAAAGAATTAGCTCTCCATGCCGCTCGCGGTACTGCGCCTGCTAATTATTCCGTTCAGAATGTAAATGACGCCCTTCGCGATGAGCTTAGAACCCTCGCGGGCGATGTTTATAGCTTTATGAAGAACCGTTATGATATATATTCTATAATGGTTGAGACAATCGATGAGATTGTTCCTAAGAGAGTTATCGATGCTATCGGCATCTTTGCTGAAGTTAAGGTTGTCGGTAACAATGAAAAGGCTGTCTTTAAGACTCGCCTTGGCCGCAATCGTGCGAAGAAGTTCCTTACTCGTGCCGCGGCTTCTGGTGTCTATGAGACTTTCCGTCTTGATTCTGACAGCTTTACTGTTGATACTTACACTATCGGTGGCGCTTGCACAATCGACTATGAGAGAATGCTTGATGGTGCCGAGGTTATGGCTGAGGTTATGGATATCATGACCGAGGGTATTACTGATTCTGTCTATGTTGACGTTCAGAATACACTGCGCGCAGCTATAAATGCTACTGGTCGTCCCGCAGCTAACAAGCACTCCGCTTCTTCCTTCGATTCCGAGGAAATGGTTAAGCTTGTTAATGTTGTCCGCGCTTATGGTGAGGGTGCTGTCATCTTCGCTCCCGGCGAGTTCATCGCTGCTATGGGTCCCGACGCTATAGTTCCTGTTGACGCTACGAACCACATTGCGGGCGTCTATCATCCGCAGGATATCGATGCTATCCACAATCAGGGCTATATCAATATCTTCCGTGGTACTCCTATCGTTCAGCTTCCTCAGTCCTTTATTGACGAGAATAACGAGCAGACTTGGATTGATCCTCAGCTTGCTTATATTCTTCCTACAGGCAGAGAGCGTGTTGTTAAGGTTGTTCTTGAGGGTCAGACCCAGATCAACGACTTTAAGAACCGCGATAACTCCATGGAGATACACATGTATAGAAAGATGGGTTCTGCTATCTTGGCACACCACAACTGGGCCATATATCAGAACACCGGAATTATAAATACGTACGCAGCACCCTACGATCTTTAATAAAATGGGGGAGGAAGGGTTCCTTCCTTCCCCTTTAAAAATATAACCCTACAAGGGCGAGTAAAAAGGAGTAATAAATTATGACAGACGATACCAAGATTATGCTTGTAAATATGACAACGGGTTCTCTTTCCGTAAATATCCCCGATCTTCGTTACAAAAGACGCTGGGAAAAGAAGGGCGCAAAGAAGCCTATGCCTTGGGGCGTGCTTAAAGAAGCTATTTATGACCCCGGCTTTGAGTATATGGTACAGCAAGGTATGCTTTTCATTGATGATAAGGACGCGCGCATTGAACTTGGGCTTGAGGATGGTGATACAACAGAAGTGATCTGTTTGAATGATTCTCAACTCAAAAGAATGGCAACAGTTATGCCGCTTGTTGATTTTAAGGAGCAGATAAAGAAGATTCCTTATGAGCAGGTTCAGAACCTTGTCTCCTATATGATTGAGAACGAATGTGCAGATATATCTAAGACTGAAATACTCAAGAAAATGACAGGCATAGATATCATGTCAGCAATCAAGCTAAATCGTCAAGCTAAGGAGGACTAACATGACTCCCTATTCTACTGTGTACAAGGCGGCGCTTGGTAGAATCTTGGAAGATGAATGGACTGAGTGGACAGAAGATGAGATTAAGGAAGACTTATCTGGACTTCTCGATGCGGCCTTGCCTTGGTTTAAGTTTCCTCGTGTCTCTTTGAAACGTACCGACGAGGGGTTTGAGGGTGACTTAAGCAACGAAGAAATACAAATTTTAGCTTCTCTCATGAAATGTGAGTGGCTGAATCGTAGTATTATGACTTGGGAGAATGTTAAGCCTTTGTATGATGAGAGGGACTTTTCTCCCGGCAACACTCTTGACAAGCTCAATAAAACGCTCAAGTATGAGCGAGACACTGCGCGCAGACTTGAAAGCATTTATTATCGGTCTATTAAAGGGTTTCCATATAATTATCGGAAATGGGCTGGTGATAATTCATGACCTATGCGCAGGAAGGATATGCCAATAAGCTTAAAAATAAACTTTTTGGGCTTTTGTGCGAGTTTGAGAAGAATCGAGAGTGGGAAAAATTTTTAGATTCAATTATAATTGAACTAATGGGTGTTCCCGAAGAAGATCGCACAATCAACTATTATATTTTAATGTATAAGCTCTCGACATTAAGATATTTACGTTATGAATATTTCAGGAGCACTATTTTTGATTGCATGACTTTAGTTTCAAAGGGGTGAGGTAATGGGCGATTTTGATATATACTTTAAAAGACTGAATCGCTATGGTACTGATTACCCATCTCGACTACAAAACCAAAGGGAAAGAGAGTTTGAGCGCAAGCTTACCTATTCAGTTTACAGACTGGACTTTCCCTATGGAGATACAATGGAAGCGGGTACTTTAGAGCCTTTGTCACAAGATAATACCAAGACAATGGCGCATTTTCTAACACGAACTCGAGTTCAGTTAGAGCCGGGTACTATTCTTATGTTGGATGATGTGAACAACCAAAAAACTCCTTGGATGGTATATTATCTTGAACATATTAAAGCAAGTGGTTATAATCGTTACACCCTTATACGAATGACTCACTATTTGACTTGGACTGCGCGCGATGGTAGTACGCAATCATCTTGGGCTTATGTCTATGGTCAAGAAGATAGTATGTTGAAAGATGAAATTAAGTCTCGTTCCCGTATGAACGTCCTCTATCGAGAAAATCTTAAACTGAGTTTTATGGTTATGCCCAAAAACCCATACATTAAAAAGGATGTATATTTTGAGATTGGAGAGGGCGCATTTAAAGAAGGTTATGTAATTACAGGTTATGACCTTTTATCAACTCCCGGAGTTGAATTTGTATCATATGATCCAGTGTATCTCTACGACAACAGTCCTGCGCCTACAAGGCCGGAAGGAGATACATCTGATGATTACTACTGGTTAGAGGGAGGCGAAGAATAATGGGAGTACGAAATTGTGAAGAACTTGGGCACAATCTTCAAAAAATTATGAATCGCCTTTTAGCTAATCAGAACCTTCTCAAATTATTATACTATACTGATAAAGATCCCCTAAGCCATGAGGACTTCAAAAAAGAAGAAATTCGAGAGAAGTTTTTTGAGAAGTTGATTAGGATCATCCCTAAGGTTGGTCCAAAAGAGACCGCCAATTCTATTGTTGTTTTACGAGTTGAATCGGGGGACATAAATGATAATGATGAGTTTAGGGATTTTGTTATAAAGGTCGAAAGTTTCGTACCAATGACGCAATGGATTATTAAAGATAGCAATTTGCGTCCTTTTGCAATACTTGGAGAAATACAGAAAAGTTTAAGTGGTAAGACGATTAACGGTCTTGGTAAAATAGTAGGCGGCGATTTTGAATTAAACTTCGTTACAGAAGAAATAAGCTGCTATGAGCAAGGATTTATGATTACAAGTTATGATTAATTCTTATGCCTTTCTACGACTGCCGATACAAAAAAGGAACTACTCTGTATATCCTCCATCTTTAAATGATAGTTTAAAGAATCCTAAATTTACACAATGGGAAGGACTTTTTACTACTTCACAGGAAGAGTTAGAAGATTCTATCCATGAACATAATCCGAGTTATGATGGACCAATTCCTACTCCTTGGATTTTTATTCTGGGAAGTGCTCTTGAGGACAAGGAGTTTGAAACTACACTGCACGAAGCCTTTCAATTCTTTCTTCACGAGGATATTACAATTCTATATGATAGTCAAGTTATAGTGCTTGGAGATCTTGAAAATGAATTAATGAATGTAACTTCTGCAGAAGAACTCCGCATCATAGACGAGGAGGAGTTTTTTGAGTTACAAAATACTGTGCGGATAAGCTTAGGAATGAACCCCGTAGAAAAACCCGATCCTGATGAGAGTCCGCGCGTTAAACGAATGAAGGCTAAGGCAAGACTGAGAGATAGGATTAAATCTAAAAAAGGTATGGGTTTATCTCTTGGTGATTCTCTTGTTTCAATTTGTTGTATGGGAATTGGACTCACTCCACTTAATATCGGAGAGATTAGTTACGCCGCGCTTGGTAAGATTATCGATCGTTATCAGAGGAAAGAAGCCTATGAGACGGACGTTAAATCAATACTTGCGGGCGCGGATGCAAAGAAAATACACCCGAAATATTGGATTACAAATGAATAAATTTTATTAAGGAGGCTATTTTAATATGGCAAATATCCTTGAACAGTACGGCATTAAAGAAGTATGCGACTTTACGCTATATGATATTGGCGCAGACGGCAAGCCTACTGTACCGGTTCTTTACCTTGATACACTAAAGGTTTCTACTCTTGAGCAAACCGCAGAGAACACCTCAGCAAAAGGTGGTAAGGGTAATGCCGATCTCATTATGTGGGACTTCGGTAAGGAGATCAATATCACTCTTGAGGATGCTCTCTTTAGTGCTAAGTCTATGGCCATCATGTTTGGTAATGGCACTGTTACCGACTATACTGGCGATAGCGCTTACATTATGAAGACAGAGAAGTTTGTTGCAACCGCACCAACAGTTCCTACAGTCAGCGGCAGTACTTATTCTGATGCTTCTGGTTGGTCTGCGAAGTATACTGCACCCGATGGCAAGCTTTATGAAAAGAAGAATCCCAAGTTCTTCGACGCCAAAGGCGCTACTCCTGCAACACTTACTGTTGGTGAGACCTATTTCTGCTCCTTTGATGTTGCTGTTGATGGTGCAATAATTGATATTGGCGCATCCACCTTCCCCGGCACTTACTATGCTGTTGGTGATACTTTCGCCAGATCCAGAACTACTGGTAAGGATGAGGAGTTCCAGCTCATCATACCCAAGGCAAAGGTTATGTCCGAGAACACAATCACGTTGGAGGCAGAGGGAGATCCCTCAGTGTTCAATATGAACCTCCGCGTACTCCGTCCCGCGGATGGTAAGATGGTACGTCTTGTTAAGTATAAGCTCACTGGCACTGGTTCTGATCCAGCCGCTGGCTCTACTTCAATCTACCATGCTACAGACCTTCAGGCTAAAGCTGCTAAATCTGATAAACAGTAAAAATTAAAATTAAAAAGGCGGATGTCGAATGGCGTCCGCCTTTTTACTAAGGTGATAAAATGACTGAAACCGCCCAATTTGGATTTAAAGAACTGTACTCTGTTCTACTAAAAGCTACTTATCCAATGGAGATAAAAGGCCGGAAGTTCGAAGTTGGGGAGACAGTCGCGGCATTTGACCGCATCAACATAGCCAACTTCGAAGAAATTAAAAGCTATATAAGTGCAAATGGAGGCTTTGACAACAGAGCAAGAGTTGATTGGGACACAACAAAGGAAGTTCAGATTATTTTTTCCCAAGGAGTTTTCTCTAAAACTCAATTTGCTTTGATGAATGGGCTAAGGCTTTTCGACGTACAGAATGAATCCATTGAGGTTCCAAAGTATGAGGAAAAGGAAAGCGATGAGAATGGAATTATTACCTTCTCAAATCCACCTGCACCCGATACAAAAATTTTTATATATGATAAATCCACTGGCGAGAAAATTATCTCTTACGAAAAAGTAGATGAGACCCATTTCAAAATTGATAAGCCATACACTAATGTGATACTGGATTATTGTTTTGCTTACAATTCCAGCGCTACAATTGCGCGCGTTGGTCAATCAACTTTTGATGGGTATCTTTACTTAATAGGAAAGACTCGTTTTAAGGATGACGAGTCTGGAGCTACAAAGACCGGAATTATAACGATTCCACGATTAAAACTGGTGTCTGACCTATCAATTCGTTTGGGAAAAAATGCTACTCCGGTTGTTAGTACCTTGCGCGCAAAGGCTATACCAGTAGGCGGAAGGAATAACACCAGAGTTATGGATTTAATGTATTTAAATGACGATATAGATAGTGATATATGAGGTTTCGACATTAGTTTTAATTCTAAAACTAATGTCGATTTTTTATAAGGAGGAAAGGTTTTGGGAAAGAAAGGAGGAACAATTCAAGAAACCCTAAAAATTAATATTGTTACTCAGCTTGATAATATAGATCAAACTGTGAAAACAATGCGAGATAATCTCTCGAACCTAAATTTAGGAGCGTCTACGCAAAAAGAATTCAATCAAATTTTAAGTGGTATTACAGAAAAAGTTAAGAACTTGCGCGCGTCCACAAAGGATGGCGTAATTAAGTTTGCTGATCAGAATCAAGTTATAAAAGATATTAAAGCAATAGAGCAAAGGCTCCAAAGGCTTGGAATTGATACTGATTTCTTGAGTGTTAATGAGAAGAATTTACAAAAATCCGCAAAAGTTATTGAGCAAATGACGGCCGAGCGCCGTAAGTATACGGCCGCAGTAGAAGAAACAAATAAAAAAGAACAGGCGGCTCAAGAACGAGTTAATAAATGGCAAATACAAAAAGATAATGTTTCTCAAGTCGTAAAAGGTTATAACGCGCTTGCCAACGTGTTAGTTCAAGCAACTCAAAAAGCTGAAGCAACTCAGAAAGCTCTTGAAGAAGCACAAGATCAATTAGATAGCTTCATGGCAAGCGAGAAGAATGATAACTCAGAGGCTGCAAAAGCCGAAATACAGCGCTTAAAGAAAAATGTTTCTACTAAGAAAGGTCAAAACACCAAAGCTCATAATGCCGTTGCGAAAGCTCAGGCAGATTTGGACAATTATGATCTGAGTGAATTTGATGGGAATATAAACAAGGCTAATAAACGACTAAACGAAATAAATGATAATCTTAAAAAAGCAAAACAAAACTTAGCTGCACTAAAACAGCAAGATATTGGTGCAGCAAGGTTTGAAGACTTAAAAAAGAATCTTGAAAGTATGAAAGATATTGACTGGTCTTCTTTTGGGGTCGATTTTTCAAAAATTCAAAGTCTTGAAGATTTTAATAGCGTATTAAAATCAATTAAAGATAGCTCTGGTAAAGGTGCCGAAGAAGCTATTGAAGCAATAAACAGAGCATTACAATCTGCTCTTGGTAGCGCGGGCAGTATGGAAAATGAAATGGAACAGGTTTCTGACCAGTTTGACCGCTTAGCTGCTCAAAAACGAGATATCGATTCATTACGTCAAAGCTTATTGAATTTCTTTGGTATTCAAAATGCCATTCAATTATTCAAGCGTGCGGTTAGAGAGGCTTATGAATCTGTAACAGAGCTTGATAAAGCCATGACTCAAACGGCTGTTGTTACTGACTTTTCTGTTAGTGACATGTGGGATCAGCTTCCCGAATATACAAAAATGGCCAACGAGCTTGGTACAACGACTCTCGGGGCGTATGAAACTGCCACTCTCTTCTACCAGCAAGGTCTTAAAACCAACGAGGTAATGGAAGTTTCTACCGAGACGATGAAGATGGCACGTATCGCAGGAATGGATTATGTCGACGCGACTAACATGATGACCGCTGCGCTTCGTGGTTTTAACATGGAAATTAACGAGACTTCGGCGCAAAAGGTCAATGATGTTTATTCAGAACTTGCTAAGATTACTGCCTCGGATACACAAGAAATCTCGACTGCAATGACAAAAACTGCCTCCATCGCGCACAATGCAGGCATGGAATTCGAGACTACGGCGGCTTTTCTCTCACAGATTATAGAAACGACTCGTGAGTCTGCAGAGACCGCGGGTACTGCAATGAAAACAATCGTTGCACGTTTCACTGAGCTGAAAAAGAATCCAAACGAGCTTGTTGAAGTTGATGGCGAACAGGTTGATGCTAATAAGATTGAGACGGCGTTGCGTTCGGTTGGCGTAGCACTTCGTGATAGCAACGGTGAATTTAGAAAGCTTGATGATGTTTTCCTTGATTTGGCTAAGAGATGGGATTCTTTAACTGTAAATCAGCAACGTTATGTTGCAACGATGGCTGCAGGTAGTAGACAGCAGAGCCGTTTCATTGCTATGATGTCCAACTATGACAGAACTATTGAACTTGTAAATGCAGCATACAATAGTGCTGGTTCATCACAAGAGCAGTTTGAGAAAACAACTGAATCTTTGGAGAGTAAGATTAATCGTTTACATAATGCTTGGCAAGAGTTTACGATGAATCTTAGCAACAGCGCGATTATTAAGGGCGCGGTTGATATGTTGACGGGATTCTTGAATATTATTAACAAGATTATAACCGTCGGCGATACGATGAATAACAGTTTAGTTTCTTTTGGACTAACTCTTGGTTTTGTTATTAAAACGTTCTCTACTTTAGGAAAAGTATATGATAAATATGGAGATAAAATTTTTAATGGCTTAAAGAGTATTTCAAAACTTACTAAACCGGCTGACATAGCGGCGGACGTCAAAAGCGGAACTGAAACGGGAGTACAGTCGGCTCAAGCGAAGGTATATGAAGCTACTCGCACTTCTATTTTTAATGCCACTCGAGATGGAATGACTGCGGGAGCAGAGGCAGCAAAAGTTACAAATGGCGCAGCTCCGAGTGGCGCAGATGTTCCGGATATCGATGGTAATATGCCGCCTAAAGCAACAAAAGAACTTGGGGAAGAAATTGGAGACAGCGTAGAAGAGGCTATTAATAAAAATACTGCGCAGATTCCTTTTAAACAAAGTTTGGGGCAATCTTTCTCTGGAGGACTACAAGCTGGGCAGCAAAAAGCCTTTGGACAATGGGAAAAGCTTGCTTCAAATGTGGCAGAGTTACTAAGTTCTGGCGATAAATTAAAATTTTCTTTTCAAAAACTGGCTAAGGACGGAGCCGCTAAATTAGGAGCTGCTTTAGGAGGATTAATTAATCCTATTACGGTTCTTATTGCTTCAATTGGAGCTACTATTGGTGTTGTAAAATTAGCCGAACTTATTGTAGATAAAAGCATCCACACCGCTGATGAGCAAATAGCAGAAATGAATGAAGCCTTGGAGGGCGTTAATTCTAATATTTCTTCTTTAAGCTCTACTTTAACGGGCATAACAGAGCAAAAAGATAAATTTAATAATTTAAGCGCAGAATTAGAGGGGTTAACTCGAGGTACGGTTGAATATGAAGAGGCACGAAGAGAGTCTAATGATATTATACGCAAAATATTAGAGAGTAATCCTGAATTAAATTCTCATGCCAGATATGAAGATGGTTTATGGAAACCAGATGCAGGTTTTTGGGAAACTTACAAGAAAAATACCGAAGATGCCATAACTAAAGCTATAAATTCAAAAGGGGTTTTGGAATCGGTAAAGACCGAAGCAGAGCTTAAAAAAGCTGCTAATGAGGTTGGCAATACTACCGACATAACGGAATCAGAACAAAAAGGTATAAATGCGGCTGCAGGATGGACGGGAGGAGCTCTTGGTGTAACTACGGCTGTAGTCGGAACTGTTATAACCGCTGTAATGGGTGCCTTAACTGCTGGAGCGGCTGTTGCTCCTATGGCAGCTATAACAGTTGCTGCATCTGCTGCTATGGGCGGCGTTGGTGCTGGTATTGGTGGCGGCATTGGCACCTTAGTAGCAAAAACTGGTGAATCGTTAGAGGATGTAAATCTTACTCTTTCAAAGCTCTCAACAGAGCGGGGAGCCACTTTTACCGATGAAGAAATTAAAAAGTTTTCAGAGGGAGTCTTTTCGGGTGCAGAAGCTGAGAGTTTGGTTGATAAAGTTTTCCAAGGGAATGATGCGGCCGCCCAGAAATTCTTTAAAGGTTTAGATGGAAGTGCTGAGACACTGAATAAAGCAATTGAAGCTTTAGACAGAAATACAGCACAGTTGGCAGAAGAACAGTATAATGCTACTGGTGGAGATGCTGAAGGTAAGTATTATTATTCTACCGAAGCAACTAAGGCAGACAGAAAAAGAGCTTTTGATGTAGTTAAAGATGCTGTAGACTGGAGTCCTGAATGGAAAGAGCAGGGTAAAATAATTGAAGGCACAGGAAAAACTGTTGCCAGTTATCTTGATGAGATATTAAAAGATAGAGAAGGCTACACTAAGGACTCTAAAGGGCGCTGGACTTATGAAGGTAAGCTACTTAATCTTGAAAAAAACGACCAACTAACTAATGAAATAGCAGGTCGAGTGGCAGTAGACTTACAAAAAGAAAGGGCAGATTCAAATAAAACGGCTTATCAAAATATGTCTCCCGACGAAAAACGCGATTATAAGAATTATCAGACAGAAAGGGTTAAGCAGTATAAGAGCGAAGATTGGGAAGATATCAAGGTCGGTTCTTGGGGCTTTAATTTAGATTATACTCTTACAAAAGAACAACAAGCAGACTACTTTAAAAAAATAGGAGTAGAAGAAGGCAAAGAGACTAAAGACCAGAAAAGAATCGCCGCTTATATTCGAAAAGAAGCTGAAGCAATGGGTGGCACCGACGAAGAGATAGACGACCGTTATAAATCAGCTTTAGAATATTATAATAACTCCTATGACCTTCAAAATATTTCCTATGATGATTTTGTTAGCGCGGTTAAGGACGGTATTGCAAATAGTAATATTACTATTTTAAATACCGAAGAAAATAAGGCATTAGACGAATGGGGAGGAAATTGGGACGAGGCTTCAGAAGAAGCCCGGAAAAATATATACAAGTTAGGAACGACTTTTGAGGGAGAAGGAAAAGCATTAGCAACAATTTTTGATGATTTGAAGGATAAGATGGGCGATAAGGCAGATGATATTTTTGCTGATGCAGATCTTACCTCTAAAGAGGGCATAGATAAATTTGTACAGTCTCTACGAGATGCGGGGGCAGATGCGCAAGCCGTTCAAGATGCTTTCGGAGTCTCGCTTGATGAACTTTCTGATCACCTCTTATCTCTCTCGGGTCTCTTGCCCTCTATTAGTGATAAAGCTGCTTCCGCAGCAGATGCCTATACGTTAGCCAACCAAATCGCACAAGATGCGATGATGTCGTTCTCTCAACAGCAGTATGATCTTATTACTAAGATGGACTCAGATCTTAGTGATGCATTCTTTAAGATTGGAGATGCGTTTTATTATACTGAAGGCAGTGCTTATCAACTTGCGCAAGCTTTATCTACAGCAGCAACTACAGCGTTTGATAAGTATAAAAAGATTTTAAACCGTGAAGAAGGCGTTGGCGCTTCTGACTATAATAGGCTGTCAGACGAGCAAAAGAAAAGGTGGAAATATAATAAACAGACGGGTAAGTATGACGTAAAAAAGGGCGTTGGAAAAGAAGAATACCAGCAAATGATGGAGACTATGGGGTATAGCTATGATAAAGCCCTTGGATATGCCGCACAGCTTGGTGATGTTACTGCTATTTTAAATTCAAAAGCTCAAACACCCGAAGAAGAAAAGAAAAGGACTCAAGCATTAAAGGCTATGGCTTTACAGTATGGAGCCACAGCAGAAGAAATAAACGGTCTGAATGACGCAGAATTAGCTAATGTAGTAACTGCTAAAAAATGGAGCAAGCAGGCTGAGGCCTCTGCAAAAGGACTTAAAGCTAATACTGACAAACTAAAAGAGCTAAAGAAAGAATCATCTAAATATAAATCTACTTTAGCCACAATGGCAGAACAGATAAATGTATTGGGCGGAGTAGAAGGCGTTGTTAATAGTGACTGGGTTGCTAAGCATATGTCTGATATTAAGGCTATGGCTAATGGCGACGAAGCCGCGGCAGAGCGAGTGAGAAAAGCATGGGCACGAACTTATGCAGATACTGTAAAAACAGCGGGTACAAATCTTAATAAAATTTTAAAGGATGCTAATTTTACCAGCGACCAAATAGAAGCACTTTCTAACCAGTTATATGAGTTTAAACTTACTGGTAAAGCTGATTTTACAGATTTATATAATAGCTTAATGGCAGTATATCAAGATACTGGTAAAGTTTTAGAAATATTAAAACAAATTGCCGGCACTAATGTTAAGTTATCTTATGACTATGAGTATGCTGAACTTGACTCTCGTAATGGCGCGGATAGAGCCGATTTAATTGATATGGAAAGAAACGGATGGGAAGTCGTTTCCAAAGACAAAGGCATCACAAAATTAAGAAGGATGAAAGGTGTTAAAGCTGTTGATAGTTCTATTACTGAAGGATGGACTACTCCTGCTTTTACTAATCCAGGCGGCACTAGAAGATCTTCTTCTTCTGCTAATGAGAAAACCCCATGGGAAAATCCCTACGACCGTCTCTACAACTTAACCCAAAGAATCAATACCGAAATCCGTAAGCGTAATCGTCTCGAGTCCGAATACAACCGCCTTGTTCAATACGGTCTTGGTAATGCTTCTGATCTTGCCAAGAAAACCGAGCAAGAACGCAAATCCCTCGAACAACAAAAAGCTCTCCAACAGCAACTTCTTGCTGAGCGCAAAAAGGATGTTGAAAAGCTCAACAACAATAAATATTCCAAATATGCTCGTTATGATATGGCAACGGGCAACGTTGTCCTTAATAATGATCTTATAAATAAAAATAAAAATGAGGACATCGGCAAGGGAATCGAAGAGCAAGTAAGTAAACTTGAAGAACTAAAAGGCGAAATCGAAGGCGCGGAAGACGCTCTTTGGGATATCGAAGACCAACTCTACGAACTTACTCAGCGCGGACGCGACGAATACATTGATTTCCAAAAAGACGTCTACAACGCTCTTATCAAGCAACGCCAAGATGAAATCGATAAGTACAGCGAATATATCTCAACTCTTGCCGAAGCAAAATCCGATATACTCGACGCGCTTCGCAAGTATATTGACAAACAGCGTCAGGAACGTGACAATGCCGAAAGAGAAAAAGAAATTGCTGATAAAGATGCACAATTGTTCCGTATGGAGCGTGATACGGGTTCAACTCAAGCCGACATAATCGCCGCGCGCAAAGATGTCGAGCAAATGCGTCGAGATTATACTGATGAACTCATCGACCAGAAGATAAGCGAACTTGAAGAGCAAAACGATGAAGCCCAAAAAGTTCGTGAGAAGCAACTTGAAACCATGCAAAAGCAACTTGAGGAAGATCAAAAGTCAGGCGTGTTGTGGGCACAAGTTAAAACCCTCATGGAAGAGGGTTGGGGTCCCGATGGTAAGATTATCGAAGGTTCTGAACTTGAGCGAATTTTAACCGATTACTACGAATACACTCAAATGTCCGAAGAAGAGCGTGCGAAAGCTATCGAACAACGCAACATGAATACGACTCTTGCCAAGCAATATCTTGATGCTAAAAATGCAGGCAAAAATACCTACACTCCCTCTACTTCGTATCCCGATGTCAGCCAAACACCAAAGAAGAATCCAACTTCTAACTCTGGTGCGAAAGCACTAACTGTTGGCACTCGAGTTCGTACAGTTGGCTTTGGTAATGCAGCATCCGATGGTTCAGGTAATCGCGCAGCAAAGGGTCTTTCCAATAGAAAAATCCTCAAAATACGCAAAGGCGCGAAGTATCCTTACTTAATCGGTACAAGCAATGACCCCTCTGGTTGGACTGGCTGGTATACTGCGGCGGCATTGCAAGCTTATAAGAAAGGCGGACTTGCCAATTTCACTGGTCCTGCATGGCTGGACGGTACGAAGTCAAGACCAGAAGCTGTACTCAATGCGCGCGATACCGAAAACTTCTTACAATTGCGTGATATCCTTGGTGAGGTATTAACTAAAACCAGAGACCTTGGTAATAGTAATTCTGAGAATAACGGAGATAACTATTACGATATCGACATACAAGTAGACAGACTTTCGAACGATTATGACGTAGATCAGCTCGTAAGAAAGATTAAGAAAGAAATTACAAAAGATGCAAATTATCGTAATGTAAGAACGATAAACCTAAAGAGATAAAGGAGGAAGAGATTTGGAAGTTTTAAAAGGCGATTTTATTGGCTTTTCCATAGGAAACTTCCATTCTTCCAAACTGGGTATTCTGAGAACAAGCGACGGGAGCAGATTCAATGAGAGTTTGCTCCCCGGCTTCTCAGACGCTACGGCGCAAGTGCCCGGTGGGGATGGGATGTATTACTGGAAGTCAAATTATTCTCAAAAACCATTTTCAATACCAATTGCGTATGACTCGATGACGGAGACTCAGTTTTGTAACTTACGGCGCGCGATGGCGTGTAAGGATATTGTGCCATTGGTTTTTGATGAGCGGCCATATAAAGAGTACTTGGTTAAACCAACGGGTGAGCCGCAACTTTCCTATGTTTGCTTTGATGAGAAAGACCAGAGAGTTTACAAGGGTGAAGGTACATTAGAATTTACTGCTTACTCACCCTTTGCGCGGAATAGACATATCAATGGAAAGGGACTTAAATATTTGAACGAGTTTCGCTCAGATGGAGAGTATTCAATCCCCGAATGGGTTGGCTTCGCTTCGAATCGAGATGAGTGGAGCGAAAGTAGTAATATGTTGATGCAGCAGGGAGATTATGATCAGACTCAGAAATTTAATACGGATACCCCCAAGTATGGTATAAAAGTTTACAACGCGGGCGACCTTGAAACGAATTTTAAACTTTTTATTACTCTGCGAGATGGGGTATTTCCTGTTAAGACTCTTTGCTTACAGCTAAATCCGGTTGTCACAAGCCCTATTCTGATAGGAAAGGTTTTGAATTTTCATGACTCCGTGGCAGACCGAACAATTCCTGCAAATGATCAAAATGATAATAAATTTATTTGTGTTGATGTGAAATCAAACCTCTTACTCGGTTATTCGGCGACTGAAGATGGTCAACCAAATGAACCTACTGGCAAGATTTATAACAGTCTTATTAAAGATGGAGATTTCTTTACAATACCGCCTTCGTTTGACTATCCAGAAATGTATTTAGCAACATATACCGATATTGAAGGAGACCCGATTAAGAAGCTTGAATATGATTATCTTTATTATTAAAAGGAGGCAGCTAAATGAACAAATATGAAATAAGTGTTTGGGAAGATTACTTTATGGCTGCTTCTGGGTCAATGGAGAGTCATTATGAAGAAAGAAAACTTTGTGTAATTGGCTCAAACACTATGACTGATGGCTCGCGCGCACTGGAGCCAAATCTTGTTTTGAACGTAAACGGAACACATACACTCACTTTCAAACTTTATTTGTCATATATTGATACAACAACGGGAGAAAGAATAGATAACCCCTTTGTTAAATTGCTTGTGAATGAGCGTAAGGTTAAAGCTTATTGGGATAATGGACAAGAAGACATAAATGATAAGTGGTATGACCTTGTAGTTAAGGACATCTCCGAGGATTCTGATAGTAATACTGTTACGTATACTTGTGAAGACTTGTTTATAAACGAACTTGGTAAGAGTGGCTTTGAGCTTAACTTTAGTGATGAAGCAAACAATAACCAAGGAACTATTTATGAACTCGCAACTGCGGTTTTGGATGGAACTGATTGGCAGTTGGATGAAGAAAATACGGATCATTTACTTCAAACGCAGGAAGAAGCTTTATATGAGGTTAAGATAACTAATATGAATGCTCTTACTGGTGTTTATGCAAATGGATTTTTAAATATAACAAAAGGTGAATACGAAAAGATTCCAAATAACGTTATTTGTTATCTTCCTTACTCAATGGTGCCGCATAGCGATGATGAACTTGCAGATATGACTGCAGTTCAGTTTATATATGCGCCTGAGTATACTACTGAATATAGTAGCATGTTGATTACAAATGAGGATAGTAACTGGTTGGTTACCGGCGGTGTATGGGTTAAATCCGGTGATATTTATCAATTTAAGATTCCATCTTCAGGTATTACCAAGACTATTTTTACTATTAATCTGAGCAATGCTTTTGTATCAGATAAGTATCGTGGCAATGTATACTGCCGTAAACAGCTTTCAACTTATGATGCAAACTTGGAGCGTTATGTTAATGTATATAAGGTGAAGGGTTCAGATCCTACCACAGATGATAAGCGTATTTTTGGTTATGTTGATTATGACTACGATGCGTCAGATCTTGTTAATAATTTGCTTTCAAATAACAAGGATTTTAAAAATACAACCGGTTGGATAGGTACAAACCTTAAAATTGGCCTTTTCCCAGAGTTGGGGCTTGATACCGACTTAACAAAATATGAAGGTCACTCATACCTAAGTGCCGCGATTAAAGCTGGACAAAATTTGATTAATAATACTTTGTCAAGTGCCGCACAATATTTATCAAGTGGTCTTTTTGAGGGGATGAAAGTCAAATTTCAAATTGGACTCAAAGATGAATTTACAGATGGTACGTTGTCCGCCGCGGTCGTAGATAAGGAAACTAACTCTATTATCTATCTTGGCAAGCTTAACGAAGAAAATTCTTCTAATATTTTCACTACTTTAACTAAAGAAGGTATTGATAGTAATGGCACGGTTTGGTATTCGGGTACTTTAACCTGTCTAAAAGCTTTGGCAAAGAACTTCTTAGAAGATGCCGAACTCGTCATTAAAAGTACAAACACTACCGAAACAATTATAAAAATTCTTGAAACAAGGCTTTATGAATTAATTCATGGAAAAGATAGCGACGGAAATGATAAAATTCTTGACCTTTATGATATAAATTCTACAGATGTTGCGAAAAAATTCTATTACTACTACTACGAAGGCACATCAAATCCGGACGGAACTGCCCCATATATCTACAAAGCACAAGTTCCCTGTCCATTATACGAACCCGTTTATGGTGGCTGGGCTAAGAGTGCGGGCGCAACGGAGCGTAAGTATAGCCAGTTTGAAAAAGTCCGTACCATTTATGGACAACAATCAAATCGTTTTAATCTGCTCCAAGAACTTGCAGAAACATTTAAGTGTTGGGCGCGTTTTAAGATTTATCACAATGCAGATGGCTCAATTGAGCGCGATTCCAATGGTAAACAGAAAAAAACTGTTTACTTCTCCGAAAAAATTGGACAACAATTGTCCTATGGCTTTACCTATGGTATCGACCTTAATACAATCCGTCGGACTCAATCTTCTGAGCTTGTAACAAAAACAATAGTGCTTGCGAACTATAATGATAATGCGCCGAATGGTACCTGCTCCATAGTTGATAGTGAGGAGAACTATCCGCGCGAGAACTTTGTACTCAATTTTGACTATTATGTAAATCAAGGTTTGCTTGATGGCGAGACACTAAATCGAGATCTGTACTATTCCGGTGCGGGCAATGATTATATCGGATACTATACAAAACTTCACAAGTATAATATTAAATATTTAAGCGCCGCAGATAGAGCGATACTTCTCCGTAATCAGGAAGTACGCCTTCTTCAACAGTCGGTTGTGTATGATGGCCTGCTTGCTTGCGCCGTTAAAGAGCGTGATGAGCTTATTGATGAACTGGCCGCATTGGGTGGCGATACTTTAGATCCAACTAAAACTGACCCAAAAGCTTCCAACTCTGATAAGTCGTCTGAAATTATTACCGCAAAGTGGATTCCGATACAGAAAGCTCTGCAGCAAATGAAGCAGATTATTAGCTATAAGACCGATAAAAATAATAATGTTACCTCAAAAGTCGAAGGTCCATCTGACCAAAACGCGGACCTAATTAAAACCATTAAAGATTTGGATGGTGATATCGCTTCTTATAAAGTAATTTGTGTAAAACTCGATGTGGCACTTGCGGCGTTACAATTAACAATTGAAGCGAATACCGCAAATCGTGACAGACTTCTCAAATTAATAAAAGAACTACACCAAAAATTTTATAATAAATACTCAACCTATATTCAAGAAGGCTCTTGGACTTCCGAAGATTATATCGACCCTAACATCTACTACTACGATGCTTTGAGTGTCGCTTACACAAGTAGTCGCCCGCAAGTGCAATATGATATTGCGGTTACTCGTGTGAGTGAGCTTCCAGAGTTTAAGTTCCGTCGATTCCATGTAGGAGATACTACTTATATACAAGACACGGACTTTTTTGGATATGAACCTTACTTAAAAAATGATAAAGTCCGTACTCCATATAAGGAAGCAGTTCTTATTTCCGAAATTAGTATCAATTTCGAGGAGCCAGATAAGGATACAATAACGGTTCAGAACTACAAAACCCAATTTGAGGATTTGTTCCAACGCATAAATGCAACTACTCAATCTTTACAATATGCGCAGGGCGGTTACAATCGCGCGGCAGGCGTTGTGAATGGAAAAGGCGAGTTAAAAGAAGATATTCTCCAAGATAGCCTACTTGCCGCGCAAGATATTGTTACAAAAGCAACCGACGAATCAGTCGTACAGGATAATACGGGCATAACACTCACAAGTTTGAAAAATCTTGACCAAAAGCTCAAGATAACCTCTGGTGGCATTGTGTTTAGTGACGATGGTGGCGAGACGTGGACCACAATGATGAAAGCTGGGCAAATTGGAGTTCAATTTTTGAGCGCGGGTTCAATTTCGACTTCGAAGATTACGATTATGGATGGTGCTACACCCGCGTTCCGTTGGGATACAAATGGTATTACTGCTTATTGGAGTGGAAAAGATTACCTTACGCCTACGGATAATCCAGTTTTGAAAATGAATCGGTTCGTAAGATTTGACAAATTTGGAATTTACGGGTATAATAATAATAATGATAATGACAATACGAACTTTGTACCTGCAAGCGAGGAAGAGATTCGTAGTAATCCAAATTCGATGTTTTCGTTGACTTGGTCGGGATTGCTTATACGTTCGATAGAAAAAAAGGGCAATACTGAAGTTGGATCTATTGAGATTAACAATAAATACGATATTGTTATTAAAAAAGGCAATAAGAATAAGATTCAAATTGGTCGATTAAATGATGATGGAAATTATGGTATACGGATTTGTGACAATGACGGAAATCCCGTTTTAGAGACGATTGATAATGGAAGTTTATGGTTAAGACAAAGTCTATCGATTGGTACCGGAACGGATCAAAAAATCTTCTTAGGATTATCTGCAAGAAAAGATATCGCAGCAAGTGTTTATAAGAAACTAACCACAGAGCAAAAAACTTATTGGAAGTTAAATCCAGTTACTAATCGTTATCAATATATTGGAACAAATGATGATGGAGAGGCAGTATACAACAGCGTTATCTCTAATTACTCAAAATATTGCTTAAATCAAATTTTTAATGCTAAGGATAAATCTATTGTATATGAAAATGGTACTGCTTATTTTTCGGGAGGAGTTAATACCTATGCTCCACATGTTTGGGATGAACAAACTGGAGTTGTAACAGGTACATATATGAAGCTTAATCCTCTTCTTATAGAACAATCAGATTGGAATATGGGTGGGTTATCTTTTCACCACGATAAATGTCCACTTAAAGACAACCGCTATCAAGACTTAACAGGAAACTATGTATTATGGAGTCAATTATCCGATCCTGATGCTCCAAAACACGATCAGGCTTTAGGAATGTGGCAAATTCAATTAGACAATGACAACAATGTTACAGAATACACGGCTAATATATCAATGAGTGTTCTTAAAGATAAAAACGACCCAAAAAACATTTTTTATGAGACTTATATAGAACTTAGTGCTCAAGAAATTCATTTGAGGGATAAAACAATATTATATAATGATTGTTTATTACAAGGCAATACTGGTAAATGGACTTCATATAATATTTACACTGATTTAATTTCTGGAGGTATGGCTAAGTTTGGCATGAATGAAGACAGTGTAGTTGGTATAGAAGCATGGAGAGCTCAAAGCGGTGCTAATTGTGCTCGACTTAATCTTTGGGAAGAAAATGGTACAGCTCACTGTGCAATTCTTCATTACAATAGTAACACAAAATTGTGGAAAACAGTTGCAACCATTTGCTAATATACTAAAAGGAGTTTAAAATGCGTATTCAAAAAATTCTTGCTATGGAAGAGGCAATCAAAAACCTAAAATCTAAAAATCTTCCAATAAAAACCGCTTATCGGCTTCTAAAACTTGCTGAGCTTGTCTCCAATGAAGCTGAAAACTATCGAAATCTTTTCCGCCAAATTCTTGACGAATATGCCGAAAAGAAAGAAGATGGCTCTTATGTCCTTTCCGAAGATGGTGCAAATGTCATCATACAAAAGGACCACATTCAAGACGCGAACCAAAAAGTCGATGAGCTTAATAAAATTGATGTCGAAATTCCTTATACTTTCGACATAAAGGATTTTGATAATATCGAAATTTCTCTTGAGGAATTGGCCCCTCTAATGGATCTTATCGTAGATGAAGACGAGGCGCCCGTAGCCTAAGAAAAGTTTGTGAAAATTGCATAAAAAGAAATAACCCTTTTTGTACAAAACAGAGAACTTTGTCTCCGAGGTACGAAAAGGGTTATTTCCTTTTAAAATAATGCTACTTAATAGTGAAAGGTGAAAAAGGAGGTTAAAAAATGGCTAATCAATATTTACCACACTACACACCTGCAACACCAACACAACTTTTCCCGCAACCACAAGGGAACGTCTATATGATAAATAACTCTCTTGAAGTTGCAAATATACCAATAGGCGCAGGTTTGTCTTTTGCCTATTGCGCAAATGAGGGGCTTCTTTACATCAAAGCTCTCCAAAACGGTAATCCAATTTTTTTTACCTACCGTATGACTCCTTATGAGGGAAAACAAGCCGAACCTACACCGCGGCCACCTGCTACAGAACAAACATCCTCAAGTTTTGATCTCTCCCAATTCTCCTCTAAGTTTGATTCTGTATGCGCGCGATTAGATTCGATTGAAAAGAAGATAGGAGGTAAAAAGACAAATGAATTTTAATCCAAATTTCCCTCAAATAAACCAGCGGTAATTCACTGAAATGGCCTCGCGTTTGCCGGATCAAGTTCTGGTACAACTTGTTCAACAGGCTCGCGCGCAGGGTATGTCAGAAGCCGATATCTCTGCTGGTTTAAACTTTATTCAGCAATTAAGATAATCCCTTTATAAGGGATAAAAATAATTTTATACTGGAGGTATAAATATGACAGATGGATTATCTGCGGCAGATGTAATGGCTTTATCAAGGAATGACGAGAACAATTGGATGGACAACCCGTTCATCTATCTCGTCTGGATGTGGATGTTCGGCGCTAATGGTTGGAACCGTAATGGAGATGCTGCGACGCAGGGTGCTATTACTCGCTCCGATCTCTTTGAAGGCTTCAACAATCAGGATGTTAACGGCCAACTGCGCGGAATTACCAACGGAATCTGTGATGGTTTCTATGCAACCAATAACAGCCTAAAAGATGGTTTCTTCGGCGTTCAGTCCGCGCTTGCTGACAACAGATTTGCCCAGCAGAATTGTTACTGCGAGACTAATCGCAACATCGACAGCATCAGAGCAGAGAACTACAAAAACACTTGTGAGATTACGACTGCAATACACAATGAGGGAGAACTGACTCGTGCGCTTATTAATGAGAACGCAACTCAGGCCCTACGCGATAAACTCGCCGATACCGACCGTGATCTCCAAACTGCAAGATTCCAACTCTCTCAGCAGGCTCAGAATGCTACCCTCATTAACGCACTTCGCCCCTGCCCCATTCCAGCATATCTTGCTTGCTCACCTTACACATCAGTAGGCCCTACACCTACTCTTGGTAGCACCTGCGGCAACTGCTACTCTGCATAACTTTAGGGAGGTAAGACCGAAATGCTTTATACGTATTCAATTACCGCCCAAACAGCAGCTCCAAATTCTAATCTAAACTTTAATGTCAACAGCGTCCTAACAGGTTGTACTGTATCACATTCCGCGGGTACCCCTTCGATTCAACTTAGACGCCCCGGATATTATATGGTACATTTTAATGCAAGTGCCGCTGCGGTTGCTACTGGCGATGTTACGGTACAATTAAATGGCAACGGTTCTGCAATTCCCGGAGCCACATCAACCATTAACTCAACAGCAGCAACCGACATTGGAAGTTTAAGTTTTACCGCAATTGTACAAGTCCTCCCCAATTGTTGCGCCATTCAGTCAAACTCTCCCCTGACTTTGACAGTTGAAAACGTTGGCGTAGAAGCAACTTATTCAAATGCAGCAATTACTATAACGAGGTTGGCATAATATGAAGATTATACTTCATCTTAGAAAACAAATAGAAGAAGAGTTTGAAGATGCAGAGAAGTATATTTGTTGCGCGACAAGGTATCGATCGGATTATCCCGAGTTAGCCAATACCTATCACAAACTTTCCACAGAAGAATGTGGTCATGCAAGCGAACTCTATGCTCAAATGGTAGAATTAATGGAACACTTCAAAAAGACAAAAACTCCGCCCGAAGCACTCGTTGAAATGTGGGACGATTTTAAAGAGGATTATATCCATGAGACTGCCCGCATTAAAATGATGCAAGATATCTACAAAATGAATAAGTAAGAAAGAGAAGGTCGGCAATAGTCGGCCTTCTTTTTCGTCTCGAATTTTATATAAAATTTGAGACGTTTACTCCCAATCCTGCCATTCAACTTTTCGCGCAGTGTGGGTTTCACTTGCATATTTACCGATACCAATCGCGTCGGCCTCATCTTCTGTGACAGAAACGTCAAACCAATCCTTCACCAAAAGTTGAAGTGATCTTTTTTTATCGGCGCGCGTCTTACCTTTAACTTGACAGTGTGCGCGCCATGTAGGCGTGGGGCAAAGTAGAAAATCTATATTCATCTCATAACAGGTTTCCATTAGTATTCCTTGGAGATGAGCAAGCGTTTTAAAAGTCTGGATTCCAACGACATTATCACTTCCATAAACTTGCTTTCCTCCAAGTTGTTGCATTTGAATGTCCTCTATTGCAACAAGGTCTGGTTTCCAATTTGCTATCATTGAAATAAGCCATTTTCGTACGGCATCATCGCGGGCTATTTCTTCGGTCAACGCAGTTTCAAAAGTGCCATACCGAATTAACTTTTTATCATCATATATACTAAATCCGCTCACATAAGTTGCTTGATCAAGCGCCAGAACACGATAGATATCTTTCTTTTTTGGAATTATTTTTGTTGTTCTATCATTGAAAATATTTTGTTTACAAACAGGACATTCTTTTTTAATGCGGAGCTTTTTCCAAGTTGAATATACACGATGTCCTTCGGGACACTCAACAATTAGCTCGCTATCTAAATTCTTGTACGAATTAGAAATAAGACTCCATTTCTCTTGCTCAAGCTCCGCACGAATTTCCTCAATTTTTATCTTGCTCACGGGAGTCGTTGCCTCCGAGGTCAGAACCGTAACGACTATCGTCTTTGGCATAGATAGAACTTGAACCAAATCCTCCTTTCCTGTCGCCAGCTTCTGTTATCTTTGAAACTTCCTTAAAAGTTGCCTTGGGGACGGCGCTTAGTACCAACTGTGCAAACTTTTCGCCTTTACCTATTGTATACGATGCACCATGAAGAATTGATGTAATAATAGGTCTCCCATTTTCATCGAATTCATAGGTGATATCCTTGATAGGAGGCTCTACGTTTTCTATTATAATACCGACCTCATCACGATAGCCAGCATCAATCGTTCCCGGAGTGTTAGCTACACGAAGTTTTGTCTTTAAGCATCTTCCGCTCTTAGGACGTACCTGCAATTCATAACCAGTAGGAATTGCAATCTTAAAGCCTGTTGGAATCAATTTTGTCTCACCGGGTGCAATCGTATAATCATCAAGAGCATAGACATCCATGCCCGCATCGGTATCATGTGCATAGGTAGGTATTCTTACTTCATCGTTGAGTCGCTCAATTGGAATTGTTATAAGACGCTCTGACTCTGCGCCAGCCGTCTCAATTCCATTTATCATAAGGGCAACCATAACTTTAAGGAAATCTTTCTTTTGTTCGCTTAGTTCGCCTACCTCTTCTTCGATAACATCAGTAAGGTCTGCGTAGAAGTCTCTGATATTACCCATATCTCCACCACTGGAAATAAAGCTAATATAGAGGGAGCGGCGCACATTAGTATTCTGTAGACTGCGTTCGAGTTGTTCAAGAACAACAGGAGCTAATACTGCAAAACGCTCTTCATCAAGAGCAAGAAAAGAACCAAGATTAGCCATCGCCGCGAGTTCATCGGGTATCTCATCTTCCACGCCGTCAACAGTAGTCTTTACTTGTTCATTGTCCTTTGACTCAAACTCAAGAATTTTTTCATTATCCATTAACCCTTTTTCCTCCACTATTTTTAATAATTATAAAAAGGCATAATCGCCAAGTCCTGTTTTATCCCTTTCTATATCAAGTATACCAAATTTTTTTCTTCTTTTCAAATTTTAGAAAGAAGAAGTGCGCCCATCAATGATGAGCGCACCCTAATTTTACTGTTCGCCTTTGACTCGAGTTATAATCTCGGATACCGCACTGGAACCTGACATCAGAACAAGCGCAGTGAGGACTTCGCCCGCAGGAGTTATGTTCTCAACAAGTTCGAGAGCATAAATGAGGTCAAGCTTGAAGCTGAACGCAAGAGCAAAAGAACCCGCCGCGGCAATAATCATGGTGATATACTTGCCAAAGCTCAGATCACTCCAGATAGCTTTGAGTCGGTCGATTACATACCACAAGACAGTGCTCATAGTAAGTATAAGTGTAATCATTTCCATTTATACAACCTCCTTTCTTAGGTTCTATTTATAAGTAGGTTTTAAGCAAAGCTAATATGGAATTAACAGAAAATTTGAAGTTTATCTTCTTTTTTAGTATAATATTTATAGAAAGTAAGAAAAAATAATATATATAAAAGGAGTTAGTTTATGTCAAACGAAACATTATACAATAATGTATGTCTTGCTATAATGGCAAATCTTCAAGGCTTTTATCGAGAAGATGGTGACATATATTTAGGAAGAATTGATTGGAAAAATAAGAAAGATAGATTTATTTTTATCCAAGGCATATTTTGTAGTAATATTAATAAGGAGTGTAAAGTTCATGTAGCTATGTCTCCTTATAAGTTTTGGAAATTAAAAAGATATTCTAAGCGCGAGGACCTAATTCGTGAATCTCCTCGAGATGCAAAGACAGATTATTATAGTAATAAGATAAACAAAATGCTTGAATTTACTCAAAACGCTTATGGTTATACTTATGAAAAAGACGGATTTAATCTTTACGAAAGAATTTATAATGAGTTCTTTTGTTCTCGCAAGGAGGATTCTAAAAATTGAAAATAGTAGTGGTTAATGGTAAGCCAACGAGTGGCAAATCGACATTTGAGTCTCTGTGTATGGGATTGGATCGCGCGCATTGTTATGTTTACTCGTCAATTGATTATGTAAAGACAATTGCGCGGCAGTGTGGTTGGAATGGTGAGAAAACACCAGAGAATCGCAAGTTTCTGAGTGATTTGAAAGACTTGTTGACAACTTGGGACGATATTCCGATGAAGAAGATTCAAGAAAAAGTTCAGCAAATTCAAGAAAGTTTTACTTGCGGCGGCTCGTTAGCAGATAGAGTTGTCTTGTTTGTTGACGTAAGGGAGCCGAAGGAAATACAGAGATTGAAAGAGATGTACGGAGCTACAACCTTACTTATAAGGCGCGCGAGTGTGGAGTTTGAAGAAACTTCAAACCATGCAGATAATGAGGTACTTAACTATCAGTACGATGTGATAATTGAGAATAATGGAACGATAGACGAGCTAAGAGAGAAAGCCGTTGATTTTCTGGCTTCTCTTTTCGAGGATAGCGCGCACGCATAAGTGGGTCGGTTTGTACGGCGGTAAAACTGCATTGTAGGTATTATTGTAAAGAAATAGCAAGTAAAAATTTGTAATTTTATTATATA
>ULKL01024648.1_pt1 | contig 33110 bp, 33 predicted proteins | sample 1951161 | NCBI WGS metagenome assembly ULKL01 (sample SAMEA4835501, study PRJEB28245) | human gut metagenome | biome: gut microbiome; material: fecal sample | place: Denmark | collected 2008
CTATAGAATATTCTATTAGTTTATAATATTTGTGAAGTTCTATTTAATTGTTGTTTCAAGCGCAGTACGTCCAATAACCTTGCTAGCAGGATTACCAATCCAAACAGTATTTTCGTCTTCTATTGGTTTAACAATATTTGAGGCACATCCAATAAGCGTAAAAGAAGGTATAGATATTCTGTTCCTAATAGTTGAATTTAAGCCTATAAAACAATTATTCTCAATTGATATTCCACCTCCCAAAACACATCCTGATGCGATAAAATTATAATTACCAATTGTAATATGGTGTGTAAGAGAAACATTAGAATAAATAATATTCCCTTTTCCTAATTTTACATTGGGTCCAACGAACGCTCCTGGCATAATAATACACCCTTTTCCTATATCATCAGAATAAACATTCGCTTTTTTTGATATATATGAAACAGTTCTAAGATTAAAAGCATCTAATTCTGACTGTGCTTTTTCTCTTATAGTATTCATCTTCGTATACCCAACAGTATTCACAACAAAGATTTCACCAATATCGAATCTGTCTGCCAAATCTTCTGTTGCAATAATTGGCAATTCTTCAAATTTAGTAGAATCTATAAACTTTCTTAATGTGGTAAAACACAGAACTTTGCCTCCTTCAGCTTCAATGATTTTACGAATCATTGAAGAGAATGGTGTAGTACCATTTATTATATAATTTAATTCCATACAATACCTTTGGTTTTAAATCCATTATCGACATTAACTTGAAGTAATTTATGAACTAATTCAATTCTTTCTTCTAGTTCAGACCTGTCAGAAGCTTCCATGATAAGGAAATATCTTGATGTTTTATCAATATTTTTGCCAATATGCTTACCTATATATAATGCATCAAGATTATTATGATGTACATATGGTAAAGACTGTATTTCCCTAACACCTTTTACTTCATTAATAACGCCTTCTGGTAAAAAGAAAGCAATATAGCATGTGCACATTTTTTTATATTCAATAAAAGGTGTGTCAACTGTAGATTTAGTGGCAATATCTATAATAAAAGATGTTGTATTGAATCCTGTCATTAACGGAATAATATCAGATGAAATATAGACACCTCCTCCTCGAGCAGCAATCTCAATAAGATAGACGTCATGCCCGTCTATAATATACTCCCCATGAGTTAGGCCTCTACTAAGACCAAAACCGCTTACTATTTTCTTATTGAGATTCAATGCCTTATTTACTATTTCTTCATCAAGCATAGAAGGGAAAATTCTATCTTTGGCAGCAAAAGCATCTTTAACTTCAAAATAATGCGTATCTCCACAAACAAGATTTGTCACTTTTCCGTCAAAAGCGAGTGCTTCAATTACAAGTTCTTGGCCTGTTATAAATTCCTCAATTAAAATTTTCTGTCCACGGGCATAGCGAGTTGCTTCTGCATATTTTTCCTCTAATTCTTCAATTGAAGATACCTTATATACTCCTTTGCTACCTTGATTATTAATCGGTTTTAATATAGCAGAATGATGTAAATCTATAAAGAATTTCTTTGCTTCTTCTAATGAATCAACCAAACTGTAAGCAATAGTTTTAACACCTATTTCCTTACATTTCTCACGCATTAGAAATTTATCCGTAAACAAACAAGCTGTTTTATAACCAATGCTCGGTAAACCTAAATGGTCACAAACATATGCTATAGTCCTAACTGGTAGATCCGTTTGGTCTGTTACTACAGCAATAACATTCCAATCTTTTGCTATTTGTAAAGTAAACTCTTCATCACAGAAATCACCAACAACTTTATCTTTTACCATTAGCATTCCTGGTTCATCATTATGTAGGGATACAACCACGGGGTTATATCCCCGTGCTTGTATCGTCTGAATAAGAGGAACTTGAAGTGCTCCAGCACCTAAAACAAGTATGTTATCCATATATTTCCTCAATACCTTTTTCTACAGTGTCACAAATGAAATCAACCTGCTCCAAAGTTAGAGCTGCATACATAGGAAGTGTAACCTCATTATCCGTTACATACTCTGTCTGCGGAAGTTTAGCTCCCAATTCTTTATAAGTAGTGAAAAGGTGAGCAGCAGGATAATGAACAGAAGTTTGAATACCTGCGGCATGTATGTATTCACGAAGAGCATTACGCTTCTCCTTTGTAGAATTTAGTATCACAATAGGGAAAATATAATTAGAAGTAAACTCTTCGCAATCAGCAAACGGTACAGCAATACGTGGATTCTTAGTAAGACGCTCCACATAACGCTTACGTACTGCTACTCGGGTCTCCAAATCCTTAGGCAACTTCTTCAACTGCTCAATGGCTATAGCAGCACGAATATCGTCCATACGGAAATTATAGCCAAGGCAAGTGATATCATACTCAGTAGCATGACCAGAAGCACGCTGATAAGACATTGTACTCATTCCATGGGAACGAATAAGACGCGCCTTCTTTGCCATTTCCTCATTATTTGTGATAAACATTCCACCTTCACCTGTTGAAATGTTCTTGTTTGAAAAGAATGAGAATGAAGCACAATCGCCAATTGTACCAAGTTTCTTGCCCTTGTACTCTGAAAGAGGGCCATGACAAGCATCCTCAATAACCTTGAGGTTATGCTTACGAGCAATCTCCATGATTGCATCCATATCAGCTGGAAAACCTGCCATATGTACAACTACGATGCCCTTTGTACGTGGAGTTATCTTTGCCTCTATGTCTTTAGGGTCGATATTGATATGATTCGGACCTACAATATCTGCAAAAACAGGAGTTGCACCAACATATCGTATACAGTTACATGATGCAGCAAAGGTCAATGAAGGAACTATCACTTCATCACCAGGACCAAAACCACATACCATACAGCAAACATGCAGAGAGTCTGTACAGTTAGACATGCTAACAGCATATTTTACTTTCCACATATCAACAAACATCTGTTCAAGTTCGGCATTCTTAGGACCAGTAGAAATCCAGCCAGACTTGATTGTATCATAAGCTGCTTGAGCCTCACGCTCATCAAAGTTCAAATTGAACAAAGGAATGTTATAAGCCATAATTTTATTACGTTTATTGATTTATATATTATTACATTTTTTGATCCAAGTTTTTACCTTTTTCCTCATGCTCGAAGTTTGGTATAAACTTCTTGATTGATGTCACGATTTCTGCCTTAGTGAAGTCTGACTCTGCAAAGATACTTTCCAACTCATCAAAGAACTTATTTATCTCTGGCATTGGACGACGGGTAGTTTCTTCCACAACACCAAGAGCATAGAAACGAGTCATATTTATCTTCTCACCAGGAACGTAAAATTCCTCGTAAGCTTTTTCTCCAGTGGTATCACTCTTGAAGTAAACAACAGGATAGTTATCACTCTCATAATCCATTTCAGCTGCATATTTCTTTGCAGCTGGGTCATTCTGACACTCCACTTTCTTAAATCCCTCTGCCTTTACAAAGTCATCGCATATAGAAGAGAAAGTAAGCATCTGTTCTTCACCCAACTTAGGGAAGAATACCTCACCACCATTACCAAGGATACAAGCCAACATACATATCTGACCTGACTCCTCTGGAGATACGAAATAACGCTTTACATCAGAAGGTGCTGCCAATGGCTGTTTCTTCTGTAAACGATGTATCCAACCGTCAGGCAAAGAACCATTTGAGAAAGCTACATTAGCAAAACGAGCTGTAGTTACCTTGAAATGCTCATTATAAGCCATTACCAAGTCTTCCATAATTCGCTTGCTGGCACCCATAATGTTTACAGGGTTAGCTGCCTTATCAGTAGAAACACAGAAGAAGTGCTTAGGAGGATATACACAAAGTAAATCCATCAATTTCTTAGCCTTAATGTCATTGTTCTCTATAAGAGCCTGTACGCTATACTTGTCCTTCTCTGAACGCACATGCTTATGAGCAGAGAAGTTAGCTACAATGTCAAAACCTTTCTCCTCACGGAATATACGTTCGAAGATTGGATCTGCAAAGTTAAGTGTATAGCAACGGAACTCATCAGGTACATAAAGTCCTTCTGTGCTTCGCACGTCACGAACTAACTCTGCCAATCCATTCTCATTCAAATCGACTACTACTACACTCTTTGGTTCAAAGCGCAGCACAGCCTTGATGAATGAAGAACCAATGGAACCAGCTCCACCAATTACACACACTTTCTTGCCTTTGATTTCGGCAGAAAGCTTCTCCTTGTTTGCCTCGATATCATAGGCAAACATACTTGTTTCACGCTTGGTCACGTACTGACCAATAAATTTACTGAGATTAAACATGGTTATATGTTTATATTGTCATTATTTTTTTTACTAGCACTATGGTAAGTTTGTGCTCAATTTAGGGCATAGCCCTTTGTATAGGCACTTTTACAAGTACTTATATATTGAGATGTTAAAAATTTCACATGTTTATTAAATATTTTATACATTTTCTTCGCTCGACAATTTAAAAGGAAGCTTTCATTTTTCTCACTTATCGAATATGTTGGCATATAACTTCTTACTTTACCTTCCATTCTGCTTAGCCTTATATTCCAATAAGTCAACAACCATTTTGAAATCATCAAACTTTTGACAGTATTGAGAGGCTAAAGGTTCTGGAAACTGCTGTCGAATGGAGCCTTTATCATGTTTGATATTGCCTCCTTGCGGAGATCGTGGAGTAAGTCGTTAAATTGTTGTTGTGTCATATGTGTTATCATATTATAGTAATTATTAACATTATTCATTTATAAGATATCTCATTTTCAATATCAGAATAATCTGAATTAAGAATTTCAAGACTGCTATTTTGTTTTTTATATTTCATGGTTGATTTGAATGTAACTGACAAAGAAATATTCTTTGTTCTCCATTCATCTCCGTACCATTCATCAAATTCCTTATCATAACTATCCTCAGAGGTATCATGAAAAGTGACATCAACTGAAAAAGAGACAAAAGGATTAACTTCAAATTCGATATAAGTTTCTTCGTTATTTAAGATATATAAATCCCGAGTATCAAATTCAATATCACAACTAACAATATTTATTTCAGAAATCTCATCATAATTGCAAAACTCAAAATAAGTGCGGTCATCATATAAAATATATTTTATCTCTTCTTTCCATGATTCTACAAGATATTTCTGTTCCGATTCCAAATCATCATAGTACGTCAAACTCTTCCTTAGTAGCAAGTTTCTCACTAATATACTTCTTGTAATCATCAATAATAGTTAGACACGAGCTTGCCTCCACATAGTCCTTGTCATTCGTAAGTACTATTATTTCTTTATCCAAAGAATTTTTCTTAATATACTTCTCCAAAGACTGAATAATAAAGGCATCTGGAAACTCTTCTTTTTTCTTTTCTATACCAAATGGCTTTTTCTTATCAAAGTATTTTTCGAAAACATCTTTTACATTATCACAATAAGAAAATGGTATTATATAAGCATTACTTTTTATTTTTCTAATAATTCCAGTGCTTTCTTTTTGACTTCTTTAGATCCATTTTGGCAATACTTTAAGAAAGCTGGATGATTTCGAAGTACTTTATATTCCTTTCCACATACTTGTTTGAAAGAATGCTCCATATCACGTACGATATGAGCCTTTACTTCGTTATATGCGATTTTTGGCCATAAAATGCTTAAATAACCATCTTGCGCTAAATTCAACAATCTATTAATCGAATTATCTTCTAAGAAGTAATTTTCTGAAACAAACACATTTGTATCTATAAATACTATATCTCTATCCATTTTCTTATGAATATTTGTTAGTGTTCAATTTAGAACATAGCCATTCGTATAGGACTTATTTTTTAAAATAACATGATAGTATTGAGTTTCCATATGTTGTATTTAAAAGCAAAGGGCTCAAGACCCGAAGCCCTTTTTGTGGCAACCATGTCGCCTGTACAGACCTATGTGTGTGATATTATTTAGGTCCTGCGGTCTGCACTTTATCTTTATCCATATGCCTTGGTTTTAAGCATAGACCTCTTGCGAAATCTTTGCATTCAATTCCTTGGTCACATGTAGTTTGTTCCAATTGGTAAACATATATCTGCCACTCTTAAAATAGGACAACAGATTCTTTCTTTCATCGGGTTTTAAATCAAAAGAATTACCAACTTTTTTCTTTTCATCATCATTAAGATAAGGACATGCCATAAGATCCAAAAGCAATATCACTATTTCAGAAGTTTTCTTGCGAAGATCTATTGGGGTACTTTCTATACGCTCACAGGCTTTTTCAACTACCATCTTCTTAAGTTCGCTATACTTTGCCTTATTACTGAAATAATAAAGAAGAAGTGTTATAGATAGTGCATTCATGTGTGGCATTTGCTTTATTCCTTTATCATTCACAACTACTCCGAAATATTTTTCTATGACATCAGGTGAGAGAAGATATTTGCTTCTCATACTGCGGAGAGTTATAAGAAAATACAATGTCTCTAACTGGGCATTTTCGTTATAATGACTACATTGGAATACAACATTGATTTCATCTTGTATTTTCTTGAAGACATTAGCTCGTATATCATCTGTAAAGCGTTTGTACTGATGTATCTCCTTTTTCTTTCTCACATTCTCAGTCTCTGTATATACACTGTCAAGATAGATGATAATGTTATTCAGGAGACTCATCATTTTCAATGTGGAATTAACCTGCTTATTAAAAGAATATATAAAGAAAGAGGAATCCAACAGATTGAATAGGAACAATGATAATTCGTGCTCCATTGTTCGCTTCCGTTTTTCTACTTCTTCTCGTTTCTCTTTTGGCAATTTCTTTATTTTTTCCGATAAACACAATGGTTTGTACAGACTATCATATTTTTTAAGCATCCTTTCGCATTTGGTCGCAATGCGTGAAATCGTGTAATTAAGAACGTCTTTTGCCTCTACATTGTTAGTCTTTAGGATATCTTGGAAAACAGAACAGAAATAAGATGAACGAAAATAAAGAGTGTGTTTCTTTTTGAGAATATTCTCTAAACGCTCTTTGTTAATATCATATTCCTTCTCATCACTCTCAACAATGGTTGATACATCTTTGTCATCTTCATCATCCTCATTGTACTTGAGCACGTCATCATCAATATTGATACTAACGGTTTCATTGATAAGTCGATCTATTGCAAGTTTTGCTCTTGAAATGGGAGTGATGAAAGGTCTAACCAAATCTTCTGTCTTTTCTTTGCTTATACTTAGTTTGTATTCGTTAAGATGTCGTGCAAAGCTTTCGTTTGCAACCTCAAGAACATCCGGATTATTGTAGAAGAAGAAGTAATCGTCCACATATCGATAACATTCATAATCTACATTCCATCGATACCCTTTTATCAGCAAATCATTTTCAACACAAGAATCTATATACTGTAGGATTATCTCTGCAAAGATACGCGAGAACTCTGGACCTATAACAATGCCATTTGTCTCGTTGTAGTTCATCCTCTGCATCAAACTATCCCATATACATCCTAATGTTCCATCTTCACTACCATTGAAGAATTGCTTGTATATAGCCTTTCCACCATTGGTTGCCCATGCTATTGAATGAGTATATATATTATTGAAACATGACTGTATGTCAAATTTTCGAAGATTAGTGAACTTCTTTTCAGCTCTTTGATAACGATAATCCTCATAAAAACGAAAAATTTGCGTGTATCGTTTATAAGAGAAAAATGTTTTAAGATTTTCATATTCGTTAAAGAATAATTCCAAATCATCTGAACGCTTACCAAGAAGAGTATGATGCAATCTGTCACGATAGTAAAAATAACATGCAACAGCATGTGGATGACGCAAAGAGAATCTACTCTGTTGACAGTAGTAGAGAATTAGACTCTTGTACTTCTCATAGAAAGCTACCATCTTTATTTGATCAGCAGGATGAACAACTGCCAACTCTCTATATTTTCCTCGTTTATGTATGACACGATAAGAAAAAGGTATAGAGTCGTAATTACCAACCTTTATTTCATTTATTCCATTAAGTTCGTTGAAGTTTTTGCCAAAGAGAATCGCTAAAATTTGACGAACTCCATCAGAAGTTTTCTCATTCCATCTCAACTTATTGTCTTTAGATTTTAATGGATTTATTACATATTCCACTCCGTTTTTTACTAAGAAACGATAAAAGAAACGATTGGTAAAAGTGATAGGCAACTCGTATGGCAAAACATCAGAGAATACCACTCTTTCCTTCTTATATCGTAACTTGATCTTCTTTCTCTTCATAATTCAACCACCTCATTATTTCCTTCAATCGCTTACCTGACAAGGAATACATCTTCCTTGTTTTCCATGATTCTACAAAATCAAACTTTCTGATTCTGTTATATAATGCTTTCTCATATCTCTTTTGTTCTTCTTGGTTTAAGAACAATTCAGGGTGGAGAGTTAACTTCTTTTCACAAAGATATGTAGTTAATTTCTGAAGTTGAATCAAATCTTCATCCAACAAATCACTATTAAAATAGAGACCTGTTTTGATACCTGATTTGGACTTGTGTAATCTCACATTTCCTGATATAAGCTTCAATGAATCAACTAAATCTTTTCGGGCTTGATGTAGATCATATTTATTGCTGGAATCGAAATGCTTGAAAGCATTATCAATCCGTTTAGTTATACGTTTATACTTATCTGATGACAATTGAATTGAAACATCTGTATTTTTCAATTTACCATTTTGGCAATCAACTTCGATTGTAAGTTCATAACCCAAGTATGTCAATTTTGACGGAGAAGTTCTTTGTGCAAAATAATCTATCAAAGAGCATTTCGAATCATTCGATGGCTTTAATAATAAATTATACTGTTGGAATTCATTTTCTAAGTCATTATAATATTCCTCAATGGTTTTACCATGAGGAAGTTGCGTAAGCAACATAAAGATATCGTCAACATAACGCACGTAGAAGATAACCTCTGATCGTTTTCTTATAGTGCTATCCAAATCACGCATGTAAATCTCTGCCAGTAGCGAACTAATTCCTATTCCACGTGGCACGCCATAACCTTCTTTCATCCCCTCACATTCCTCGTCTGTAAGGCTTTTCTTCTCTTCTTCATACTGATTGAGTATGGCTTTTACAAACACTTTCGACTTATATGAAAGAAGGGTATTGTCCATAATTGAATGCAATAATCGTTCTTGGGACATGGATTCGAAAAACGAAGAAACATCTGTACGGATTATATAATAAGGTCGCTTTGTTTTCAGTAACAACTTTATATTAGCCATGATGAGATGGCGGTTTGCCTGTTTCACCTTGAAGGTTTTCTGCAAGTTACATTGAAGTTGTTTCATGGCAAAAAGTTGAGAATGATTATTTCTGTCAATTTTAAACCCAATCTTACTACCAAACTTTACCTTTATTAGACGAAAAAGGGATTTGGTACCATTTACATCATTTGCCAAGAGATCGGTATATGACTGAAGACTTTCTAGTTTCTTTTCTCTTAGATTTTTCAATCTCTGTTTAAGTTGGGTAATTTGTAAGACATCATCATCTGTCCTATCCTGTTTCTTCTTATATCTTAGTTCGTGGAGTCGCTTGTTTGCCTCCTGTATTTCCTCAACAACATTCTGAAAGGATGAACTCATGGATTCCTTTGGAATATTTCCCATACGATTTTCCTTTTCATAGATTGTCATGAAATTCTTTGAAGAAAATGTTTGGTCGAGCATACAGATTAATTTACTTTTTCGTACTAAGTACAAATTAATTGGTGGTGACTTAAAGCGAAAGCACTCAATTGCTTCCAACCCCTTTTAACAGGGGCTGGAGAGTAATTTGTTATTTTTTTAACTTTTGTTTATTTGAATTTACCGTGAGACAGTACTGGGAAGAAGCTTTTCGTAGTCCTTCTCACCCTCTATAAGCCTGCTGAATACATAAGTGAATTACCATAATCGTATTTTTATGTTTTGCAGTGCAAAGGAGAGTTGGTTTATGTAAAATGCCTCGGAAGCAATTGAGTGCTTACTGATAAATGCTGCTTTCATCTATTTGTTCATATTATAAGAGTGTCAGAGCGACCGGCTCATCTAAGTCGTAACGAATATTAACTATTAACGCCTAACTTGCGATGAATTCATTTATTGTTTCTCATAAACTTTCATTATGTCTTTTAATAAAAAACCGACATCAACAGGCTTTGGCTTATATTCAATATCACGATAGAGGCCATATTGTTTTATAAATGCAAAGGTTTCTGTTGAGCGTTCTTTAGCAAGTAGCATAAACAGGTCTCCAAATCTTGTGCGGCACGTAATGGCTTCTTCAACCATTTCCTTGATATAATCTCTCATGAATACAAATAATGTGTTCTGAGGAAAATAGTATGCGAGTATTATCATTTGCAGATAAAGCTCTTTGTAGTAGGTAATGATTGTGTTGTCGTAATGATTCATGCAGCTATATAAGAAGTGTAGTGCTTCTTGCGCATTTGCATAATGTGACAGGAATAGTGCATCGTCAAACAGCCATGAGGATGTTGCTTTGACTTCTTCCATATGTTTAAACATCTTTGATGATTTGATTATTTCGATAGCACGTTCGTTCAATTCGGGACGTGATTGTGAAGGCAAAAGCGCTTGTCCTAAATCCTGAATATTTAGTCCGTATAATTTGCTGAGTTCATGGAATAACTCTGCATTCGGACTTTCTATTTCGGTTTCTTCGCGTAGTTGTTGTTGGTTCATTACAACTTTTGCAAGGTCCTCATGAAACTCTGTTATTGTATTCGGAACGACCTCTAAAAGCTCCGAAGTAAGGAAATCATCTGGTTCGCAATAGTCTGCATTTGGAAGTAGTTGGATTTCTTCGGAGAGATACGATTGTGCTACTAATCTCGAACAGAAAGATTTGTTTGACTCGTCCTGTTTATCAGTATTCTTGTATGCACGTACGTATCGAAATTGCATTGTATTCACATACTCTCGACCCATCTGTTTACGAGCGTTACGAGCAACCTCTTTTAATATAAAAGGTGATGACTTTTTTAGCCTAAGAACACATGCGTGTTCATACTCTCGAAAAGCATAGGAATAGATGTGAGACATCACTACGTGTGTTCCATTTGCTTCCATCAAGAAAGCATCACCTATATAGATTGCTGCATGCTCATATTTGCATTTCATACGAGCACGCATATCCTCCTCGTAGGTATTCATTAGAAGAATATCACCCGGAAGAAGGTTATATGGGTTGAATATGTATTTGACTTCCTCTTGTGGTACTATCATGACTCCTATTAATTATTTACTTCATCTCATATCTGTCGGTTTCCTTGCCTGCAAGGACATTGGCAATGCGTCGGCAAGCCTTTCCATCACCGTTTTGGTTGACGGCTTTGCTCATGGATTCGTAGGCTACTGCATCGTCAAGCAGTGTGCTGACTTTGTTCATAATCTTGTCGTAATTAGTTCCAACGAGATGAGCGATGCCGCTGGTAGTCTTAATACGTGAAGAGAAGCATTTCTCTTCACGATATTGGTGCGGGGGCATGCCCCTATATAGATATTAGTGTTATGTGTCATCATTATCTTCTCGTGCTTTTTTCGCATGTTCGCCCCACACGATACTGATTTTGCATTATTCTTTTCCATAAGATTTTCTACTTTTATAGTCAATAGATTTGCAGATACACTTATCATAAAAGCAGATAGGTATTCCACATATAGCGAATGAGAAAGAATGCCAATAGACACAGCCGCTAATATAAATAAAGACCACAATTAGTCGCGACGAAAAATATCGCGTGTATATACCTTGTCTTTCACATCGTCAAGGCAAGTGTCATATCTATTGGCTATAATGGCATGACTTTCGGTTTTGAACTTTGCCAAGTCATTTACAACTTTGCTGCCAAAGAATGTGGTTCCGTCTTCAAGGGTTGGTTCGTAGATGATAACTTCAGCGCCCTTTGCCTTGATGCGCTTCATAATGCCTTGAATAGCAGACTGTCGGAAATTATCAGAATTTGACTTCATTGTCAAGCGATAAACACCTATCACACAACTCTGTGGGTCTGTAGCGTATTGATTGTTGCTTGAATAGGCATACCAACCTGCTTTCTTCAATACTGCATCAGCAATGTAATCCTTGCGAGTTTTATTTGACTCAACAATGGCTGACATCATATTTTGTGGGACATCCTGATAGTTTGCGAGGAGCTGCTTTGTGTCCTTTGGCAAGCAATAGCCACCGTAACCGAATGAAGGGTTATTGTAGTGAGTCCCAATACGTGGGTCAAGACCTACACCCTCGATAATTGACTTTGAGTCAAGACCTTTTACTTCTGCATAAGTGTCGAGTTCATTGAAATAGCTAACTCGAAGGGCGAGATAGGTATTAGCAAAGAGTTTTACAGCCTCGGCTTCCTTCATACCCATAAATAGAGTGTCGATGTTTTCTTTGATAGCACCTTCTTGCAAAAGAGCTGCAAAAGTTTTGGCAGCTTCAATCAACATATTAACATCAGTTACAGATTCTATTGCTTTGTTCTCAGCCTCAAATTCTGGCTTGTTGATAATCTTGGGATAACCAACAATGATACGGCTTGGGTAGAGGTTGTCGTAAAGGGCTTTGCTCTCACGAAGGAACTCTGGAGAAAAAAGAAGATTGAACTTCTTGACACCTTTCTGCGCATACTTCAAATAGAGGTTACGTGTATAGCCAACTGGGATGGTTGATTTGATGACCATTATGGCATCAGGATTAACCTCCAACACCAAGTCAATCACTTCTTCCACATGAGTAGTGTCGAAGTAGTTCTTTACTGGGTCATAATTGGTAGGGGCAGCAATAACCACAAAATCAGCATCCGCATAAGCAGATTTGCCATCAAGAGTGGCTACAAGATTCAATGGCTTTTCAGCCAAATACTTTTCGATATAATCATCTTGGATAGGTGAAATCTTGTTGTTGAGTTTTTCCACCTTTTCCGGAATTACATCTACTGCTGTTACATGATGATGTTGAGATAGCAATGTAGCTATACTCAGTCCCACGTAGCCTGTACCGGCCACTGCAACTTTAATGTCTTTAAAATCACGCATATTTTTGTTTTATTTAGTTTTCTCAATATGATTATGTGTTTCACATTAAATTATCTTACTCACACTTACACTTTCAATCGCACGTAGATAGATATCCTTGGTCATTTTCAAGGAGGGTACTACGGACAGATTGCAACGTGTAGCGATTAGTTTCAAGGCTTTTGTTATATTTTCACGAACCCTTCCGATTTCTCGACTTACCATTAACTTGTCATCGGATTTGATAATAGGAAATAGATAGTCGGTGACTAAAGGATAGCGGTCGGCTATTGCTTGCATGGCTGTGTCCCATTGTACCGTGACGATGGGTGGGGGTAGAACTTGTGAGGTGTAAGTGAGCGTGAAGCCTTTGATGTCGCTTTTTCTTATATGGGCCAAGTCCGTAAAACTTAGTCCTCTACAATAGATGCTGAAGAAGAACATGTCACGGGCAAATGTCTGTGACATGGAGTCTAACAGGTCGGCATAACGTATTCTGCGCAATTCCTCCTCCGAAAGCAACTCGCATTTCTATTTGGATGGCAAGGGCAACTTTATGCCACTCTGCAACGGCAGATGTGGGGCAATGGCTTCTTTCTCCGCTTCTTTGTAGAGGGTATGAATCTGGTACAAATAGAGACAGACGGTTGATTCCTTGCGCCCATTGGCCTTTAGCCGTCCTTTGAACTGTGTCATCATTTTTGGTGACAGTTCGTCGAACGTCAATTCTTCTTTGCCTAAGAATTTGGACAGGCATTTGAGTGCCGCACCACGATTATTGGCGACATCACATCTGCCAGCTGCTTTGTCTTTTTCTATTTTTCGACAAGAATACGTAAAGAAATCATTTTTCATCTTGTGAAAAATAATGGTGAGTGGATTATTCTGCTATTTCAAAATCCTCATTATGCACATCGTTGATAGCTACAGCATAGCCACCGAAGTCCATGACGAGCTGACGATTTTTCAATATACGCACTACATAGCCTACTTGTCCTGCCATGATTCCTGTTAATACGCGAAGCTTTACATGGTCTTTGGCAAACTTCACAAACGGATCACGCAAGAAAGTAATACGTTTTGGTTCTGATTCCATCACTTGCATAAAGGGGCGCATTACGCTGTCTTTAATGGAAGCTGGGGTTCCATCCATACAATTGTTTACGAGGTGGTATCGTGGAAAGTTTTTTTTGGAGAAAGACTTTAAGCTTATCTGTCTCTCCTTGCAAAAATACAAGACCGCTGACACTTGGCTTTTCTTCTTTCATAACGCCTTTGCCATTTGGTTTACGCTTATAAGTGATGGTACGATGGATAAAACAATTAGGTTTGAAATCGCCTTCCAACTTGACGGTTTCAAGTGTTTTTTCAAATTTTTCTGCCGCAAAATGTTGGATAAAGAGATACCCCCATGGCGTTCCTTCTTCTTCACTCTCGGACATTCCTTCTACTTTTCGAGCCGATTTTTCATCAGATCGAATAACGTGGATGCCCTTTGGTAAACGCTTGTTGTTATACATGTCGTTTACGTCGGCTGTAGAAGAAGAAAGTGAGCTGACCTGCGTCATTTTCTTATCTACTTTATGTCACTGTTGGCTGTCATCACTTGGGATGACTGTGCCAGATTTACAATAACATTGTTCATAAAATCATACTATTAAACTGTATGTTTGTCCAGTCTGAGAGGAGTGTCAATAGTTCTGGCTTTACCCTCTCATTTGGCTTGGTGTCTCTATCCGTTCATCCGTATTTTGCACGTCAAAATACGGAACGTGCTACAAAGGTACATTTTTTCTTGCATTTATTATCATCTTCTCCCGAAAATCTTCCGCCATTTTGCGATTTCACGTAGAAATGTTTAATAAATCTGGACCTATAGGTCAAATTGCAGGATAGCATATAGCGCGAAGCCTTATATACACTACATTTACAAGCATTTGAAAATAATAAGAAATCATTCAAATACACAAAAGCAAATGTCCTGTATGTGGCTCCGCGCAAACAGTAAAGAACGGTAAGCATAAAGGAGTTCCAACATACAAATGCCAAGCTTGCGGTTATCAGTTCCGTAACTCCACGATTTCCTCAAATGATGAGATATGGAATTTGTACACGGAAGGCAAACAAACCATTTCGGAACTCTCGCATCGCTTTGGGGTAAGTGAATCAACATCAAGCGTCGACTGAAAGATATCAGCAAAAGTTGGGAACAGCCAACCATTGAAGGTTGTGGTTATGTCAATATGGACGCAACTTACTGGGGGGGGGGCAGCTGGGGGGTTTTGCTAGCATTCGACGAGCATAGTGGCTTTCCCCTCTATCTTGCCTTTATCGAGAACGAAACGGCAAGCGACTATGAGAAAGCGATAAGAAGCATAGAGGAACGTGGCTATACAATCTTTGGTATTATCATAGACGGAAAGAAAAGCCTCTTTACCCTCTTCTCTGACTATCAGATACAAATGTGCCAGTTTCACATGAAGCAGGTAATCAGACGTTATCTCACACAGAATCCAAGGCTTAAGGCAGCGCGAGAACTTAAGGTCCTATTGGACACGTTGACTGTTTCCTCTGGGAGGGACTTCAAGATCAACTATGCCAAGTGGAAAGAAAAATGGAAAGACACGCTTGTAAAGCGCTCTCTGCTGAAATGTGGAAAAAGAACTATACTCACAAGCGCTTGCGTTCTGCGATGCACAGCTTGGATTTCTATATGCCATACCTCTTTACGTTTCAAAAAGAAAGTTGTGAAGGCATGCCAAATACGAACAACAAGATAGAGGGAACTTTTACCAATCTGAAGGAAAGGCTGAACGTAAATAGCGGTATGACGGAGATGAGTCGCAAGCGACTCATTAGTGAGTTTTTCTTGGCATTGGCAGCAACTCATGGCATAAGAAAGCAGGACCCCTCAAGTGAAGAATCCTGCTAATGGCTTATGCCTTTCGTTGTGCGCGGTCCTATTCCTCATGAAGTTGCACCCCTGCAGAGCTTCACTACGCTTCAGACCACTTTACAAAGATAGCGACAATGTGGAATAGGACCGCATTGGGGAGGCGATTTTTCATCCTACAATTTGACCTATAGAGAAAAAGTAGGTCTAAAATATCCTGCAATTTAACCTATACGCCCCAAATATATTGGAATGCGGCCATTACAAGAATATCGCTCATTCTTGGAGCTTACATTTATGCTAATTTATAATTCAAGTATGATAATCAATGAATAATCATACTTGATTCTTATTTGATGTTATATTTTCGTTCCTTCAATCTTCTCAGTTTTGCCTTTCCTTTTCCTAATACTACTTTTGTCTACATGAAAAAGTTTTTATTGGTCTTCATAACTGCTATCGGACTCTCTGTTTCTACAACAGTTCACGCTCAGTTCTACTCCGTAGATAATCATAATCGTCGTTACAAGGTTAAGGTCGTAACACCACACGCAAAAAAAGAGGCACCACTTTCTCGTGATACCTCTTTTAAGCAGCCATCAGTCATTGACTCGACGGCTACCAATGAATTTATAACAAACAAGCCTGTTACTGCAAGCTCACAAATCTCCTCTTCAAAATATCTATATTACGTCACCATATGGCTACCGCAATGACCCATTCACTGCCAAGAGAAAGTTTCATAACGGTATTGACCTGCGTGCCAACTATAAACCTTGTTATGCCATACTTTATGGTATTGTAGAACGCATCGGCAATGACAAACGTTCTGGCAATTTCATTACTCTTCGTCATGGTAACTATACCATCAGCTACTGCCATCTCTCGCACATTCTCGTTCCACAGGGTAGACCAGTCCAAGCAGGTACTCCAATCGCCATTACTGGTTCTTCTGGTCGCTCCACAGCCCCACATCTTCATTTGTCCATAAAATACAAGCATAAGTCTATATATGCCAAGGTGTTATTGGATTATATCGTTCATCCCAAAGACTCAAAATTTTGGTGTCAGGGTGTAAATCAGTAGAAAAAATTTTGGTATTAGGGCATAAACACGCAAAAAAAATTTTGGTATTAGGCAGTATTTTGGCAAAAAAAATTTTGGTATTAGGCTTTTTCCATGTAATTTTGTGGGCAAAAAGGGAATAATGGCAGATATAATATTCAAGCGTAAAATCTATTCCAAACTAAAGGAATGGAAAGAGACCTCTAAAGGCAAAACGGCATTGCTTTTAGAGGGAGCGAGGCGTATAGGAAAGTCTACCATTGTGGAAGAATTCGCTCAAAAGGAATATCGCTCATACATTTTGATAGACTTTAATGAAGCTTCGAAAGGAGTAAAGGGGCTGTTTGATGATTTGATGGACACGGATTATATTTTTCTGTACTTGCAGAATATTTATAAGACCACATTGTATGAAAGAGAGTCTGTGATTATCTTTGATGAAGTGCAGCAATGTCCAAAGGCTCGCCAGGCAATCAAATATCTAATCAAAGATGGTAGATATGATTATATTGAAACAGGATCCCTTATTAGTATCCGAAAGAACACTAAGGATATCAGCATACCCAGTGAAGAATATCGACTTGAAATGTTCCCATTGGATTATGAAGAGTTTCGATGGGCAATGAATGATGATACAACTATGCCTCTGATGCGAAAGTTCTTTGAAAGAAAGATGTCATTAGGTGATAGCTTGAATCGTCAGAAAATGCGCGAATTGAAATTGTATATGTTGATAGGAGGAATGCCACAGGCAATCAATGCCTATTTAGACACAAACAATTTGCAACATGTTGATATGGTTAAACGACAGATCATACAACTATATGCAGACGATTTCAGGAAAATAGACCCTACTGGGAGAATTTCAAAATTGTTTATGGCTATACCGTCTCAGTTGAGTCGTAATCTGTTGCGTTACCAACCAACACCTGTAGTTGGAAAAATGGGGGCTGACAAAATCGACGAGATGATTCTTTGCTTGGAAGACAGTAAGACTGTAAACGTGGCTTATCATGCGGATGATCCCAATGTTGGAATGTCATTGACAGCTGATTATGGAAAATATAAGTTATATATAAGTGATACTGGATTGTTTGTAACATTGGCATTTTGGGATAAGGATTTTACGGAAAATATCATATACCAGAAACTGCTTAATGATAAATTGTCTGCCAATCTGGGATATGTATATGAAAATTTGATTGCGCAAATGCTTCGTGCTTCAGGCAACAAACTGTTTTACTATACTTTTCCTAAAGATGATACCCATTCTTATGAAGTTGACTTTCTCTTGTCAAGAGGCAACAAACTTTGCCCTATTGAAGTAAAATCGTCTGGATATAAGACTCATGCGTCGTTAGATGCTTTCTGTCTTAAATATTCAGATAGAATAAGTCAGCCATATCTACTTTATACGAAGGATTTTCATAAAGACGGGAATGTATTGCTAATGCCAATTTATATGACTCCATTGCTATAAAATCTTAAAGGCGGATGCTCAAGACTCTCCATCTTGCACATTCGCCTTTGCCTATACTCATTCTATGAAGCTACTTCTTCACTCCGTATATTTCATAATCCTTCTTTCGTCTTTCTACTATCGGAGGATTCTTCCCGTCATAGTACATATCAAACCATGTTGATGATTCTTTTGGTTTCATACTATCACTCAGCACAAAATGTTTGCCGTCCAATGACCGTTGCTGTATGTAATAATGGTATTTTCTATATGCCGTCTTGACGAATACCTCTCTTGATCCCAGGAAGCAAATGTCATCGTACATCCTTATCTCTGCTCTTCTGTAAGTTTCACCATTGTTTCTTCCACGTCTCATATACACTCCACCAATCTTCAAGAAATCCATGAAACCGATGGTGACAAATTCAGGCTTACGGGTAAAGCATGTCATATTCTCCAAATATACCCAGTATTCCTTGCCTTGCTCCGTGAAATGAAACAGTGCGTTGTCCTGCAGTTCTGCAAAGTCATACGTCTGTTCAGGCTTTTCCATTGTTTTGTACAGTTCAGTGCGTACAAGGTATTTGCCTTCTCTGTTCTGCACTATTCTTATACCGTATGCCTGGGGGTATATCTTGGCATAACTGCCTAATGACTCCCATTTATCCAGCCAATGTCTTCTATAATATACTTGGTAATTGTTCTTCGTGACGCAGGTGACTCTCAGATTGGCAGGTTCCTTATAATCAGCTAACTGTGTTCTGCATCCGATGTAATCTATTTTTATTTCTGGTCTGAAAAACCTTATATATTGTTTCTTTTCCTCTTCAAACTGCTTGACATCTTCTTCCCATGTGTTTCTTCTTTCCGCTAATTCTTCAGCGATCATAGGATGCAACATAATATCCCAAGCCTTGCGCCAAGCCAAACCTCCTTGCTCGTCTTCCCATATCGACAGGTCTTCTATTTTCTCTTTGAACATGTATAGTCTGTCTGGATCTGATGGCTGCACAAAGAAATTGCGGAACCTCAGCCCTTCATCTGTGCCATTGTCCAACGCATTCCGCAATACGAAACAGTTCTCGTCCATCTGACGTGTCTTTACTCTCGGATAGAGGCGCAGTCCGTCTGTAGTGGAAAACTCCAGAAAACCATGCTTCTCGATTCTCGGTCGCTTGAAGTATCGTATTCCATTACGCAAGTCCATCCATGGACGTTCTCTGTCTATCTTCCGTCGAGAATACAGCTTGGCTATTCCGTATGCTTTCAGTTCTACCTTATTATATTCACAGGGTAACACTTCCTTGCCGTCCTTATCCACAACACCAGACAGCCCTTCCTTGTTGCTGACTATCTTGTAGCCGTATGCTTCCTCCAAGTCCATACGTTGCCCCTCATGTGTCATCACGGTGATTAACTCTGTTCGTGCGTCCGAAGTAATCCTCTCTTGTTCGTTACAAATGGAATAAGCTATGTTATACAGCCCTTCTACTTCCTCTGTTAGAATGCCTTTACCTGCTACACGTCCCTCAAACATGGCTTGCCAGTCTCTGTCATCTGACGGTAGACCGAACAAACGGTACAGCCCGACATTGTCCAATATCAGACAATACTTCTTGCCCTCAAACACACGCATGCCACGTCCTACTTGCTGCAGGTATTTTGCCAAAGACAGTGTGGGTCTCGCCAACTGGATAAACTCTACATCGGGGCAGTCAAAGCCTTCACCGAACAAATCGACATTCACCAGCACTTGAATGTCGTTGATTTGCTCCAATGTCTTATCCCTCACGTCTGCCTTATAGTCAGCACTCAATGTTTCACCAAATAGCTTAGTAAGTCCCAGAGAGGCACAACAAGGTTTACCATAATAATCTCCTACACTTGTTTTCTTAAACCTTTCAATGATTGCCTTTCTTTCTTCAAGCGGTGTCTTGCTGCTTATCGCCACTGCATTTATGCCATGCTGTCTGTACGCTTCTGCTATATGTTCCGCATGGGCTATGTCTATGGCGTAAGTGATGCCTTTCTTGTTTGCAGCATATCTTATCACCGTATCGCAAAGCCTCTCGATACTTGGCTTCACATTCATTTTCTCACTCATCTCTCTCAGCGAGAAGTCTCCATCGGCACCTCGTTTCTTCAGCGAATTCACCATACGCCAGTCCTCGCTGTCCTCTCTGATGGACATATAGTCATACAGCGATAGCCAACCATCGGCTATAAACTTCTTTGCTGACCACGACTGCAGCAGCACGTCAAACAAATCGGTGAACCCTCGTCTGGTCAGTCGGCAGGGCGTGGCTGTCAGTCCCAGTTTCTTTGCCTCAGGATAAGCATCCATCACCTCCTTGTAGGTTTTCGCCACGGCATGATGCGCCTCGTCGATAACTATCAATGATGGTTTTTCCTCCATTTCCTGATAGTGTCTCGACAGCCATTGTATCGACATTACTTTTATACGGGAATTGTCCGATAAAAGGGAAAGAGCAGTGCCAGAAGTAGAGGAGGAGCTGCTTAGCATGGTATCGAGCGTTTCCTTTATCTGCTCTACCAACTCACGACGATGAACAACAATCCACACACATGGATTCTTCACTCTTCGTTTTTCTCTCTTCACTTGCTCCGCCAAAAGCACAGTTTTTCCCGTACCTGTCGGCATCTGCACCATCACGGACTGACACGACCGAAAAGCCGCCTCAATCCGTTCACTCATTTCTCTTTGATAGTCGTATAGCTGAATATCCTTCATATCAGTTTCTCCTCGGCAAACATGCCGAAGGTATCTCTTTCATTTTTCGTGGATTTTTTCCCCATACGTCCTGCAACTTCAGATACCATTGTCTGCCTTTGTTGTACTCTCCCTCCACGTAGTACACTTTGTCTGGTTCTTCCTGCAATATCACATATTGTTCCATAAACATGAACATTCTGTTGTTCACGGCACATCCCCAATCGCGCAGCGGTATGCCGGCGAGTTTCTTGTTCTTGTAGAAATAGTAGTTGTATTCTACCTTCAGCAGTTCAACAAATCCCATACGTTCCACTTGCGGACGTTTGTCAAATTCCTGCATGGTATATAGGTTTACCCACGTTGTCTTCTTTTCTCCTTCAAACACAACTTCCGCTATATTGTCGTCGGAGAGCTTCACTTTCTCCAGTCCTCTTAGGATGATGTGATTGTTGTTGTTGCTGATGGCATACTCGTTGCGCATGAAATGCTCACAGACGTATGCGTCCTTGCTGTTGAACTCCTTTCCTTTGTTCTTGTTTACGCCATAATAGACGTATGTCACCATATAGTACTCGCCATTCACTTCCTGCTGTATGCCGCCTTTCTGCTGCTTGCGCTTCTCGCCTGTGATATAGGCAGGTTCTTCTACGGGTATTTCGGTCAACTGGTTGTCGTTGTATTCACACGGATAGAAGTACTGTTTGACGATGCCTGTGGCACGTTCACTCCATGGATTTCTCCTACCGACATACTCCATGCGCTCACTTCTTTCTTGCAGCGCATAATAGCGTGTCACACCATCCACCGTTCGGTATACCATTCTCCATCCCAAACGCACATCATTGGTGGTCTTGTAGATGCCTTGCTTCTCTATCGTTCGGATATAGACTCCATCACCAATATATCCGCATTCCGTCTTGCGCAAGTTGCGTATCGTGTGGTACATATCTGACAGTTCCTGCATCTGTGCCTGTACTCTGGGGGCGTCATGACGTGCTATCACTACCATGATGTCGTTGTCAATGTCTATCCGTTCTCTCTTCTGACCGCTGTAGCATGCTCCAATGGTTTTCAAAGCAAAGTCTTTTGCCATATTTACCTCGCCCATGCCACTCTGGTTGCCATGGAACATCGCTGTCCAGTTCCATTCCGTGGTGGGAAGTCCGAACAGTCGGTACAGTCCGACATTGTCCAGGATGATGCAGCATTCCTTGCTCTTCGCCACACGCAGACCACGTCCTACCATCTGTAGATATTTCGCCAACGACAGTGTGGGTCTTGCCAACTGGATGAACTCTACATCGGGACAATCGAAGCCTTCACCGAACAAGTCCACATTCACCAACACCTGAATGTTGTCCATTTGTTCTGATGCCGTATCTGTCTTGTCTCCATTTTCCGTACCCAATGGTTTGTTATCAGCATCAGACTTCCTCCCCAACGGCTCAGAAAGTCTCAAAGAGGCATAGTTAGGCTTACTATCAATGCTTGTCCCCTTAAACCTCTCAATGATGCTCTTTCTTTCCGCCAACGGTGTCTTACTGCTTATCGCCACGGCTTCTATTCCTTGCTCACGATAATACGCTGCAATATGCTCTGCATGTTCTATATTGATGGCATACACGATGCCTTTCTTTCCTGCCGCAAATTCCTTTATAGTCTGATACAACCGCCCAATGGATGGCTTGCAGTCCAACACATCCTGCATCTCTGCAATGCTATAGTCTCCATCGGTGGCTCGTTTTGACATTCTGTCAATCTTCTTCTGGTCTTCACTGCTCGGATTGAGCGACACATAATCGAAGTCTGACAGATAACCATCTTTGATAAAGTTGGAAATGGAGTGTGAAGTAAGCAGTACTTCAAACAAATCGGTGAAGCCCCGTTTGTTGAGTCTGCAAGGGGTGGCGGTCACTCCGAGCTTCTTTGCCTCTGGATAGGCATTTATCATCTCGGCATAGGTCTTTGCCAAGGCATGATGTGCCTCGTCTATCACGATGAGTGATGGTCTTTCCTCCAGTTCTTGATAGTGTCTCGACAACCACTGTATAGAGAAAACTTCTATAACGTTTGATTTTTCTCTTTCTGCATCAAGAGAAGTGCCTAATCGTCTTTCAAGCGTTTCTTTTATTTGCTCTACTAATTCACGCCTATGTACCACAATCCACACACATGGATTCTTCACTCTTCGTTCTTCTCTCTTTACTACTTCCGAAATAAGAACGGTCTTTCCTGTTCCAGTAGGCATCTGTGCCATCACAGATTGATGCGTTCCAAACGCATCCTCTATCTGCCGTAACATATCCTTCTGGTATTCGTACAACTGTATTTCTTTTCTCATTTGTGTCTTTTCCACAAATTATTATCTACGCATTAAATCAATTTCATGCGCTTTATCTCTTCCATGTTTTCCTTGATGAACTCACAGACTTTCTTGCCGTTGTTCGGGTATATCACGGTTATTCGGATGCTGTCATCCAACGCCGCATACACCTCGTCCATCAATTTATTGAATGGACTATCCTTACATATATCTGGCAACCATAGTATCACGTCTCCACGCTTTACGGTTACATGATAGTCCTTTATCAGATAGTGTCCAACCAATTCCCTTATCTTCTTTTCTATTTCAACACTATTCATAATTTTTCATAGATATATTTGATTCATCCGATATTCAGAGTCTTGAGGTTATGAGACTTGTACTGTTTGCGCTGATGATTAGGAGTTGAAGATTGACATAAACCATACCCCAACAATTTTATAGCCGTATGTATTTTCCGAGTGATGTCCACAGTTTTTGCAAGCGCCAACGGTTTTTATTCTGTTTATCGCCGTATTTGTTTTCCGAGTGGCACATCGTGCCACAGCTTTGCATTCAGATAAAGCAGTCGAGAGTTCACTCTCGTAAGGCTTTAGCTGGATGTAAAGCAAGTCGAAGACTCGGAAAACAGATACGGGGTTTATCTCGGTTTTTGTCTAAATCCCATCCAATAGCAGGTTTTTATCAATCAACAGTCACTTTCCCTAAAAGGGCAAAGCCCCTCTCGGCACCCCATAATCCGTACAACTCTCCATTCCTTCAATCTCTTTCCATGCCTCATGCAAATAAGCATTCACATCCTCTGGCAGTTTACCTTCCTTCGCCAATCGTTCAAACTCCTCCACCATGTCTCTTATGGCATATTCTGGACTGTACATATCATCAAAATACTCCCAGAGCCTGTCTATCACAAAGTGTCTGCACATGGATTTTGTCAGTTGCAGGAACATCAATGCTGCCGCCTGGTATTCTTCAACGGCAAGCAACTTCTCGATATTCTTGTTCTCTTCCAACATCAGCTGCCAGATGCTATAACAGTCCAAATCCACATTTCTTCTGTTGAAGATACGCTGTTCATAGTCCTTGTTCAATGGTATCAGTGATTTGGCTTCTTTCTCTGCCTCCAGTATCTGTCGCTCTTTCTCCCGTCGTCTCCGCTCAGCCTCTCTTGCAGCGCGTTCTTCTTCGTCATTCATCTCTCGCTCGATTTTCACGGGCTCTCCCGTGAATTTCTTGTTTGGTGCCAACATCTGTATATTGTTCTGCACTCGTTTGAAATCATCAAACCGTGACAGATGCGTAAAGATATAGGTGAAGACCTCTTCTCGTTTCTCCTCGTTGTTCCATGCTGTCACACTATCTACCAATGCTGCAAAGCTCGCATATATCAGTTTACCGATACGTAGCTTGTACTCATTCAGATAATCTCTAATGTCATCCCTATATATCAGCAACGGCAGATGTTCGCACAGTCCCATAGCAATGGCATAAGCTGCGTCTGGTCGTCCTTTTGCCAACACTGCTGGTATCGATTTCTTCTCCCAACGCTCCAATAGTCGTAGCATATACATGAAGTCGTCTTTGTCATCAGGGAAAAAGGTCACCACTTGTTGGAAGTACTTGGAGTATGCTTCCTCCAGGTCTATATACAATCCCTTGGGCACATAGTCTATCTTAGGACGTTCCATACAGCTTCGCCGTCTGCGCACCTCGGCTGCTTCCTCCTGTCTTTTCTGATGGGCAAGTTGTTCTTCCTTGTCTCTACGAACCGCCTCCAACTCTTCTTGAAACTCGGCTGTCTGCATGGTCTCCGCACACAGCAGTTTGTCTATCTGCTTTGACAGGTATCTGCTCCATGCCTGATAATTGCTTTCATCCACGCAATCGGGGCAGGGTATACCACTCATGCTCCATGTATTTTCAGACAGGTAGAAAATCATGCTGTATCTTTTCTTTTTGCTCATATTCTAAGTTTTTATAAGGAATATGGGATGATAGAATATCTGAAAGGGCTTTATTCTGTTTACGACCGTATGTATTCTCTATGCGCAGTTTGCAAGCCCCAACGGTTTTTATTCTGTTTATCGCCGTGTCTGTTTTTATCGGTTTTTGTTTTTATCCATCTCCAACAAGTATTCAAACCCAAACACAAACGTGTCCCTATTAGCATCCCCATACAGAAAATCCTCGAAACTGGTAAATGAAGACTGAAACATCTGCCCATACAGCATATTGATCGTGTTAATATGCCAAACCATAGCATTACTATATCGTTGCTCTGTACGCTTGTCTTTCATAACAAGTGTCAGAATATGGCATACAGCCTCCAACAAGAACTCATAATACGAGCAATGACTCTCTCTATCTGGCTCAAAGTAATCCACATCTTTACAGTATAGCCTTGCAAGTCGTTCAAGAAGATAGAAAGCGTTTCCTGCCGCCTCCTCATTCTTGCCTTCTTCATATTGCTTCATAAAGACTTCAAGCAATGGAACATATGCCATGGCAGCCTTTTTACCATCATTCCACGTGCTTGGTTCTATCCAAACCTTGTCTATTTCCTCACGCATAGTAGGAGTAAATCCTATAAAACTGTAGTTCTTCCATGACTTCACCGTGCGCATGGCTGCAGGATATTTGTTGGGGTGATTACACTTAATGTCTTGCAGCATATGTCCAAGTGTCTCTGCCATACACTTGGCATGCATATATCGTTCTTCATCTGTATCACTGGCTGCATAGTCACAACAGTCTGTGTACCATTCTTCATGCGGTAGGTCACTCTCCACAACGTATTTACGGCTGTCTATGGCTTCTGACCAATAGGTCAGATAGCGGATTAGTACTTCATGAGGCAATGCCTTCAGTTCTTCTACGACTTTCTGTATTTTCTTGTCTACAACGTAAGTATTCGGTATCCCCTCATATTTCCGATACGCATATGAGTTTTAGCCCTCCACCAGCTAATACCAGTGGAGGTTACAACCTCAGTAGTTTTTCACATAGTATTTGTCAAGATACTCAGCAATCATTTTCTTGATGCCGTCCTTTATCACCTCATCTGCAATATGAGAATGTCCCATCATCACATACCCGACGATGAGGCAGCATCTATCAGATTCTTTCTCATGCTCGTCGCCTTTCTCATCACTGCCAGTAAGTCCTTTTCTATCTTCCTCCAGTCCAAGTCAGGCCCTCCGAATCGCTTGCCCAACACGCCAGCATGGGCAAAGAAAGCTTCCACCATCTCCTTATAGTTTCCTCGCTCAGACTTTCAATATTTCTCCACCAAGGCAGTGACAAAGTCATCATGTGTATAAGAAAACAATCTCACAAAGCTTTTCAGCTCCTTACCCGTAATCTTCGAGAGTACCTTATCTATCTTGTCAAGATCTGTATTTGTGTTCATTGCTACTTCTAATTCTTTAAATATTCCGAGAAAATTTTCTTTACATACACCAAATTCATTTTCCACCATTGCCAATATAGCAATAGTCCAACAGATACTGTAAACACAAATAGAATCCATGACCAACCAAGGATGAAAAACATAATTATCGATGTAAACAAGTGAACAAAGAAGAGATTTCTTGACAAAACAGATTGATAGTAGAACTCTTGACATCCATCCATGTTGATGCTCTGCTTAGCCTGTACCAAAGCTTTTGCAGCCTTTCCATTGTCCACAAAGCCATTTCTTAGAAGCCCGAATTTATTTCTAAGCTCATGGTTTCTGACAATCTGAAATCTTGTAAAGCGATTATTCAAAATCAATCGAGAAGGACGTGGAATCCCCCAATGGTACATGAGATATTCCAATCCTCCACTAATGATTTCATTGATATAGCCTACTACAAATGCAGCAAAGAACAACAATACAAGAAGTACTGCTGAAAATTTGCCAACAGTTTCTACTATTCCCTTATCAAAAGCATTATGATTTATGAGAACACTAATGCCTATACCAAACAACAAGTAAAAACCTGGTATTAATATTTTGATTATTTCTTGCCAACGATATGTCATTTTTTATCTTCTTTTTGAGGTTTTACATATTTTTCGTAACAGAATTTGTATCCAGGAGGAGGATTCTTGAAATCTTTCAAAGCTTTATCATCTCCTGATTGAGCTTTCCATAAAGCATCTACAGGTATAGATACAACTTGAGTCGTAAACAAGTCCTTGCCTTCATGCTTGTAACTATACCGCTTGTATTCTTCTTTTGCAGGAGTAAAACACACGGAACCTCCGTAATGCCCCGAATTACAAATTACGACATTACAGTAAACGAGTCGTGAAATGGCTTCTGCCAAGAAATAGAAAGACTTAATATCCTTATTGTTGGCGATAATCAAAAGATGCTGAATGCGTCCCTTGTATATGACATATCTCTCTATGTCATAGAAGTCGGCACAGATAGATACTCCCATTTTCCCATATTCACCTAAGTCCACAATATAAAATTCATTGCAAGGTTTGAATTTCTTTCCCCATTCCTTTTGAATGACATCAAGTTCATGTCTTGAAGCAAAATGCTTTCCAAAATAGAATGAGGATTGATCTACTTTTCCAACATTCTTTTCTTTTGGCCAGTTTCTTGGAATATAGAACAAAGCCTTATTTTCAATTTGATTATCCTCACATTGTCTAAAATCCAACCCTGCAATAATGATTGCTCCTAATTTCTGTGCATATTGCCTAATGCGAGACTCAAAATAATTGGCAACTGCCAATTCAGGAATGACCACAATATCAGGGATATTCATTTTTGACATTTCTTGGAATGAAGCAAAAGCAGCTTGTATTTGCTTCCAAATGGCATCGGCTTCATAAACATCCATTTGAGGCGTGTTACGCCATGCCAAGTCTTCATCTACAACAACCTGGATTATTCCTATATTCAAAACGTTTTCCATTATAGTTTGATTTTTATAAGTTGGCGTGTTTCGTGGTTAGCTACAGATATTTGGTTCTCCTTCAGTTCTTTGAGAGATTCCTCAAGAGCACTTCGCAAGTCCTCGATAGTTTCTATGTTTGCGTCATTTACCTTTTGTTTGGCACAGACAACATCATTCATGATTCTTTTCAACTTAATGGTCTCTCTATTTTCCAAGGATAGACAAGAGGCAATAATCTCATAATTGGCAGAAGAAACCTTTCCTCTCTCCAGCAAACGATACAAAACAGATGGCCATTCATATCCATATTCTGGTCTGTTTAATACCCATGGCAAAGAAAACTCCTTTGTCAATAGTTGCAGGAAAATGATTCCTAAGCCATAAATAGTTCCAACCATTGGAGAATATTCTTCAGAGACAAAACTTGGATAACGATACATTTCATCTATAAAAGAATCTTTCACTTTAATTTCTATTTTCTTGTTGGGTGACAGCCAACTGTCCCAATCTGTTTCATTTAGGCATTCTTCCCTTTTTACCAAAATAGCAGCAGGATGAATACAGAAACTATCAATGTGCTCTATATCATTACAATAATGGCCTACGACATTCTTCATGATTAACGTAGCTGCATATTCTGAGCATAGTGCATTACCCAAAATATCATTATCCGATAATTCTATTTGATGGACCTCATGAATCCACTGAACTAAAGAAATCTTATTTGGACTTGCCATCTTCTTATCATCCAATCCAAATACCTTAATAACTTGCTTGGCTCCATTCCGTCCCCATACTGATAGCAAAAGGTTCTCTTTCTGCAAGTTGCTTAGCTTTAGCTTCTTAAAATCAATTTTGCCAAAGCTATCCAATGATACTTGATTGATACAAGAAAATAGTAATTGCAAAAAATAGTCAGAATCGGTATTTGCCTTGTCCAACTTCTCTTTCAAGAAATCAGGCATCAGCAATTTGGGAGTAGGCTTCTTCCGATTGAATTTTTCTATGCCCCATAGCAACCAAAAAGAGGAATCCAAATTTAGATGATGATATTGGCAACCATTCAAGAATTCACTTCCATTTGCTTCGTCATTAAAATAAGAAAGCCACATCTTTGTTCTATTCACAATGAAATTGGCATCTTCATAGAGATAATGATGTGGCAAAGAGAATTTATCATCCACAAGAACATAAATAGCAAGGAGTCTCTTATCAATATCTTTTTTCCTCGGATTATTATACTGATTCGCAGAAAGTCTTGCAATGCATCTCATCACTTGCATTGCAAGATGAATATTCATCACTGATACTATATATTCGTAACCTAAATCATGAATTTGCCTATTAATATTCACCCAGCCCAGTTTATCATACAGTTCTTGAATATTCTCTGGGATGTGACAGATGCAAAAATCCAAGATTCTCAGCCACATTTTAGGTTTGTCTGGAACTTCTTGCAAAGAATAAATCAACAAGTGGAATATTCTTTCTTCTATCTTACTTATTTCTTCTCTTGAATTACCAATAGCAGCAATGATAGCATCATAATATTTATAGCCTTCTTTTACTATGTCCTTTAAGTCTTTATCCAAAGACTCAGGATATTCGTCTCCTACGGTAAATACCAAAGACTTCAACCTTTTCTTGACATCTTTATCTATAGGTTGATTATCAACAAAAGACAACCATTCCTTACGACGTTTGTGTATCTCGGCATAATCAACATTGATGTCAGAAGTTAAGCGAGACAACATGGTACAGGCAAAAGAAGTTCTTGTACCTTTCTTTATTTCTTCTTCAGGAAACTCTGTTACAAGGAGCATCTGCAAATCCCGAAATACCATATTGAACTCGTTGGTATTTAGCAAGTCAAGAGGCATTTTTGCTATATCTGATATTTTATGCAACGTTTGTGTGATTAGAGGAGTAGGATAACGGGAATCCAATTCAATGGGTCTTTCGTCTGTCTTCTCTTGATTTACACGCAATTCAATACTTTCAAGTTCTTTGAGATACCACACCTTCCATTTTACAAGTTCGTTTTGGTCATATGACAGAAACAAGTGATCATCTACATATCTGAAATGCAATATACAATGCTTCTCTTCCGTTTTCAACCGATTGATAACTTTCTTGTCAAGATCAAGAAGATATAGATTCGCCAAAGCACCTGCAACCAATAAGCCTGTTGGTAAACCTTCAAAATCGACATTAGCATTCAACCCCATCTCATTCAGTTCCTGCTCCGAAAAAACACATCCATCTTTGATAACTTCAAAAGTTGTTATGGCATTGATGAGAGACGTAAAGCTATCATTGTTAATAGGAAAAGACGAAAGTATCTTCTTTCTTATATTATCCATCTTTACCGATGGGTAGAATTTTTCCAAGTCTATGGACACATAATAGAGCTTTGCATGATAGATACCATCTTTTGCGAAATATTCTTTTCCCAAATAAGGAAGTTTGAATGCTTCATTCACTTGTGCATTATTGTCTTCGATGGTCAGCTTAACATCATCACCACGTTCTTCATCCTTTTTCCCAGGAAAAGCCATTCGATCAATACAAGCTTCAAGCATGTGCCTATACAAAGGCCAACCTTGCGTCCATTTTCTATAGAAGTTTCTAGATGTTGTACGATAGACACCGTTTATCCAATGTCCCTTTTCGTCTTTCCAACTATTCAAGAACAGACGGTTTCCATAGCTCCAAGCTGGCATTTCCTCCTCAAAGTATGGTCCAAGTATGCCATATACAGCCATCCATACCACTTGGTCCTCAACATTGATACAGAATGATTGTCTTACACGCAGTTCTTTGGTTTCTTGCCCTCCCTCATCTTTCTTGACTTTCATACCCTTTGGGTAAGGAGCAGGCTTGATAGGCTTCATCCTATATTCACCTTTTTTCATCTGCTCCGACAAACGTTCTATGTTCTCCACCAAATTGAACTTGAAAGCCGACCGTTCCAACTCATCAAACCACACATCTCCATGATGATAAGAGTTTTCCACTCTTCTCCATGCCAATATAAGGTTTTCCTTACTGCATATTGCTTCAAACAATTTATCTTGTATCTGTCTCATTTTGCTTCTTCAAATAAAAGTCTGAATAATCCTTGAATTCAGTATCTCTGCGGATGTTATGAATGCAATTTCCTATTTTCCTCAAAGCCTCATTCATCTTTGTATGTAAAGACATTCCTGCATCGTCATTATCAACATATATAAATAAGGTCTTGTCTTTTAGATATTCCGCAAACTCTGGTTGAAAAGAACCCGCTCCAGGCAAGGCAATTGCCTTTTTCCCCTCAGAAAGATAAGCAAGGCAATCTGTAACGCCTTCTGCTACATATATATTTTCATATCGTTTAGAAGATTTCAGCACAGGCATATTAAACATCAAAGGAGTGAGACCCTTGCAATTGTTAAATCTCCTCTTGTCGCCTTTCTCCAATTTTCCGAGAAAACGACTTTGTATGTTTCTTATATGCCCATCTATATCATAGTAAGGGAACAAAAGGCATGGAACTCTAAAAACAGGGAATAAATGTGAATTGTATTCCATCAACACACCAGCCTTTATACACCGTTCCTTGGAGAATACCTTTGTCAAAGCTGCAACAAATTTATTGCCATCCGAAATACTTCCCACCATCATTGCTTTCACCGCTTCCTCAGAATAACGTCTTTCATCAAACAAGAAGTGCTTTGCCAACTCAGAAAGACCTGCATGGTTGATAATCCAATCAAGTACTTCCTCATCAACATTTATTACAGATTTCTCCACCTTATAAGACAAAGGCTTTGTTACTGTTGTTTTCCTTAGTTTGACGCTCTTCGTATTTGGAATCTCAATATTGAAATTCCTTGCCAGCCAGACGCAAGCTTCTTGAAAAGAATATTCCTTATTGCGTTTAACCAACTCTATACTATGACCACCGACAGCACAAACAAAGCATTTCCAGCTATTTGTGCTTCTCTTGAATACCAAACTTGGGTGATGGTCTTTATGCATGAAGCAGAGAGCACGATTGCGTACCACATTTATGTCCAGCTTCTCAGCAACGTCATAAACGCTAAGCGCATCTAACCTTTCTACAATATGTTGAGGGATATAAACCATACAATAATGCTACAAAGACTTAATGTAGTTATTAATATTTTCAACAAGAGTTTTATAATTGGGTGTGGCATAAACATGTTTTTTGGAAATAATGCTCCATTCTTGATCTATTCTACCTTTCAGATTTTCAAGGTCTTCTCCAACAGGTTTTATATTAGCAAATGATAAAACCTCAAGCAACAAAGCAATATCATCCAATTCGTCTATGCACGTTTTTGCAAACTCGCTTTGATAGTCCTTACAAATTTGATTACATACCAGTCCCATCAAAATTAATGATTGCTTATAATTCTCATTTATCAGATAGTCAATATCACAATAATATACCTGTGAAAACAGTAACTTCTTTAGCCATACAAAGAATGAATGTTTATCATCTTCCGACTGAAACAAATCTGGAAAATCGAAGAACAAAATGTATATACAGAACAAGATGTTTTCAACTCATGCTCGCCAATAAACACAATCTAAATCTCTTAGATGACCTTCATAAATTGTTAAACGTTTATTTAGAATATCTTTAATATCATCAGAATCCACTG
>ULKL01018050.1_pt1 | contig 30944 bp, 25 predicted proteins | sample 1951161 | NCBI WGS metagenome assembly ULKL01 (sample SAMEA4835501, study PRJEB28245) | human gut metagenome | biome: gut microbiome; material: fecal sample | place: Denmark | collected 2008
CGCTACATATTTTATGTAAACGTACAACATAAAGCAAAGAACAGCGTGGGGGACACCCAAATTCGGAAATTGTTGAGACTACAAAATATTGCTCCGCTTTTTGTTTTTTCCGTGATCTTTTAGCTTCTATCCGTTGCTGACGCTCATCCTTCGCCATATCCAACGTGGCACGCAACGCCAGAGAGCAGTGAGCAGACGGTAGCGCCAGTCGATGACCACGACATGGCGGTGGTGAAGGATGGCGTTGACGATGGCACGCGCCACGGCTTCCGGGTTCATCAACAGGGGATAGTGGCGGCCGTCGCCAAGCAGGGCGGTACGGACAAAGCCCGGACGGATGTCGGTGAAATGGATGTGTTTGCCACGCATGTGGGCTTGTTGCTCCAAGGCTTCAACGTAGGTTGTGTCAAAGGCCTTGGTAGCACTATAGGCCGGGGCCGCCCCCAGGCCCTTGGTACCAGCGATGGACGACACCACAGCAATGTGGCCTTCGCCGCGAGCGGCAAAGTAGCGATAAGCCTCACCGACCATGCGCGTGAAGCCCAAAGCATTGGTCTGCACCGTCGTCAGCTCCTTGTCGGCATCGAGTGCCATGTTTTGCCAACCAACGCCAGAGACATGAAGATAGAGGCTGATTCCCTCCATTTCATCGATCAACCGGCGCAACAGTACTTCGCTTCCGGTTTCCGTGATGTCGATGGAAGCATATTTCACCAGCCCGGGATATTCCTCGCTCAGCGCGGCCAAAGGCTCGGTGCGGCGGGCGGCGAGTCCCAAATGCCAGCCACGGCGGAGCAACAGCCGGGCCACTTCCATACCTATGCCCGACGAGGCACCCATGATCACCGCTGCAGGACCGTGCTTTGCTTCTGTTGTTTCTTTATGGTTTGTCATTACCTACACTTCTTTTATAAACGTCTACTTGCCGATGAGCCTTGCGCACACCTTATTATATATACGTGGGTGTGCGCTTTCTCTGTGCGCACACCTTATTATATCTATAAGAGACGAAGCGCTTTATTTCCGGAACTTCTTGCCTATGACGGGCAGAGAGCTCAGCGGCAGGTCCTTCTTCACGATGAAAGCTACATCCGCGATCAGCAGCAGCGTGTTGACAAGCAGTGCCGGCAGCATCGGCAGATAGCGGTTGGAAGCACTCATGCCCACAAAGAGCACCACGGCAAGCAACGTATAGGTGAAGATAGACTTCAACGGATAGGCGATCGGATAGTATTTCTGACCGAAGAAATAGCTCAGCACCATGCTCACCGCATACGAGGCGAAGCCGGCCCAAGCGCAAGCCCAGTAGCTGAAGCGCGGAATGAAGATGATGTCGAAAGCGATCAATACGACAGCACCGATTCCTGAGAACCACGCACCCCAGATGGTCTTGTCGATGAGCTTATACCAAAAACTGAGGTTGAAAAACACACCGAACATGATCTCGGCAGCCATCACGATCGGCACAATCTCCAGTCCCTCCCAGTAGCTGCGCCCGATGATATAGCGGATGATGTCCATGTAGGCCACCACGCAGAGGAAGGCGAGCAGCGTGAAGATGATGTAGAACTTCATCACGCGGGCGTAGGTCTCCTTATTGTTTTTCTCCTTGGACTGTCCAAAGACAAACGGTTCGTAGGCATAGCGGAAGGCCTGGGTAATCATCACCATGATGGTGGCTATCTTGATGCACGCGCCGTAGATGCCAAGCTGAACACGTGCGTCGTGGGCGTTGCCGTCGAAAACATAGGGGAAGATAATCTGTGAGGCACACTGGTTGAGCTGTCCGGCCAGTCCCATGACGAGCAACGGCCAGGTGTAGCGAAGCATGCGCTTGCAGGTAGCCTTGTCGAAAGGATTGCCCATCGCCTTGAGTTCCTTGCCCAGCAAGAGCAGCGTGAGCACGGAGCCGGAGAGCTCTATCCAAAACACCCACACCACTTCCAAGTCAAAGTTGGCGTCGTAGATGCCGAAGAGATTGACGTGCATGGCTGGCAAAACGATGAGATAGAGCGACACGCCCACAATGTTCACGGCAATGCTCACCATCTTCAGTAATGCAAACTTGATGGGTCTATGGGCATAGCGCAGATAGGCAAAGGGGATCGCAGTGAAAGCATCGATGGCCACGCACACGCCCATGATCATCAGATATTCGGGATGGTCGGGATAGCCGATGGCACTGGCGACGGGATGAATAAACAGCGCGAGCAGCACCACGAAGAGCAGCGAGGTGAAGCCTACGGTGTGGAGCGTGGTGGGATAGACCTTCTTCGGATCTTCGCCCGGCCGGTTCATAAACCGGAAAAAGGTGGTCTCCATGCCGTAGGTCAGGATGATGATGAGCAGGGCAATGTAGGCATAGATGTTGGTAATGATGCCATACTGTCCGCCGGCAGCGTTGAACTTCGCTGTCTCAATGGGCACGAGCAAATAGCCGATAAAGCGGGCTGCGATACTGCTCAGGCCGTAGATGGCCGTGTCTTTTGCAAGTGATTTTAAATTTGCCATTATCTAAAAGAATATATACGCTATTGCTATGGCCGCAATGACGCCTGCAAGGTCGGCCAGTAGGCCGCAGGCCACAGCGTGACGTGTGTATTTAATATTTACAGAGCCGAAGTAGACGGCAAGGATATAGAAGGTGGTGTCGGTGGAACCTTGGAAGATGCAGCTCAGACGACCCACGAAGGAGTCGGGACCATAGTTCTTCATGGCCTCCAACATCAGTCCGCGGGCTCCACTGCCCGAGAGCGGCTTCATAAACGCCGTGGGCAAAGCTCCCACGAAATCGGTGTTCAGTCCACATTGCTTCACCACCCAAGCAATGCCCCCGACGAGCATGTCCATCGCACCCGAGGCGCGAAACACCCCCACCGCCACCAGGATGGCAACAAGATAAGGGATGATGCGCACTGCTGTCTGGAAGCCCTCCTTGGCTCCTTCGATAAAGGCATCGTAGACATTGATGCGCTTTCTCACTCCCGCAAGAATGAACAGCACGATCACCGTCATCAGGATCAGGTTACCGGCTACAGCCGTCACAGTGCCCATCGTGTCCTTGTCCATCTGTCCGAAGCCCCAGATGACCAAAGCGACAAAGGCGATGAGTCCGCTCAAGGTAGCCAGCAGAATGGGTTGGAAGAGGTTGATGCGCTGCCACATAGAGGTGATGATGATACCCGCCAACGTGGCCACGCTCGTCGCCAAAAGGATGGGGATGAACACATCGGTGGGCTGCGCGGCACCATAACTGGCGCGGAAGGCGAGAATCGTCGTAGGAATGATGGTCAGCCCCGACGTGTTGAGCACCAGAAACATGATCATCGGATTGGTGGCTGTGTCCTTCTTTGTGTTCAACTCCTGCATGCCGGCCATGGCTTTCAAACCCGTCGGCGTGGCGGCATTGTCGAGTCCGAGCATGTTAGCGGCGATGTTCATGAAGATAGAACCCATCACAGGATGGTTCTTAGGAATGTCGGGGAAGAGTTTGGTAAACACCGGACTGAGCAACCGCGCCAAGGCGTTGACGGCACCGGCCTTCTCTCCTATCTTCATGATTCCCAGCCACAGAGCCAGCACGCCCGTCAGCCCCAGTGATGTTTCGAAGGCTGTCTTTGATGTATCAAACGTGGAGTCCACCATCTTCTGGAAGATTGTGGTGTCACCCATCAGCAATTGTACGCCGCCAAAAACAAAGGCTACGACAAAGAATCCTATCCAAATATAGTTGAGTACCATTTATATCTTATGATTCATCTTTTGATGTGCAAAGTTAATAAAAAAAAACTACATGTACTTTTTTAGTGGCTAATATTTGTATATTCTAAAATTAAGTCGTAAATTTGCCACAATAAGAACAACAGCAAAGGGAATCTCTTACCCCAGCGAACGGGGGGGGAGTAGAATAAATCAATCCACCATCGTGAGCAACATTAACATAGACAGAAGCAAAACTCTATTGGCCGCTATTTCATTCTGCGACTTCGTCATCATCAACTTTGTTTTTTACATCACTTTCATAGTGCTTGGAAAAGACATTCCCGACTACTTCCACACCTATACGCGGATCGTAGTTGTGCTAACCAATGTGGCCATTTTAATCGGCGAGATCTTCTTCCGCACCATCGTCCACTTCCGGTTGCTGCGTCTGATCGATGTGTCGGTCAACGTTTTCCGTTTGACACTGACCTTCACCATCTTCCTTGCCGTGCTGCTGAAGCTCATCTTCAACAACACGCCGCTGCACTTCTTGCTGTTTTTCTCCCTTGTCTCCTACGCGTTTCTGATAGTTTCGCGTATTTGCGAGCGTAGTATCATCAACCGTCTACGACGCCATGGCCACAATGTGCGGAGAGTACTCTTTGTCGGTGATGATCCTGCTCTGCTGACCTTACATAAAGAAATGACGGACAATCCCGAAATGGGCTATCGCTCATTGGGCTATTACAGCGATACGCCCATCAAAGGCAGCACAGACAATTTCCACTATCTGGGCACACTGAGCCAACTGAATCAGGTGATGCAAAAAAACGACCGCTCGCTGCTGAAGCAATCCGGTATAGACATCGTATACTGTAGCCTGCCACACGAGATGGGTAGTGAAATCGAGCGAATCATGCGTTCCTGCGACAAAAACGTGGTTTATTTCTATTATGTACCACGTACCTTTATAGGGTCCACCGTACATCTGCGTCCGATACGCATGGGTGATCATGTCTTCTTCACCAACCACCGCTCGCCACTGATGCAACCCTATAACAAGCTGCTCAAACGTGCCTTTGATCTAGCAGTGAGCAGTGTGACCTGCCTCTTCCTGGTACCCCTGACACTCGTAGTGGGTATCATCATCAAGATACAAAGCCCCGGACCCGTGTTCTTCAAGCAGAAGCGCACGGGGCTCAACGGCAAGACCTTCTGGTGCTATAAGTTCCGCTCGATGCACGTCAACAAGGATTCTGACAGCAAACAAGCCACCGAGAACGACCCCCGCAAGTTCCCTTTCGGCAACTTTATCCGGAAATACAATATCGACGAGCTGCCGCAGTTCTTCAATGTGCTCATCGGCAACATGAGTATCGTGGGGCCGCGTCCCCACATGCTCGCCCATACTGAGATGTACGGTAAGCTGATCGACAAATACATGGTTCGGCATTTTTGCAAGCCCGGCATCACCGGATGGGCACAGGTCACCGGATGCCGTGGTGAGACAAAAGAGCTCTGGCAGATGGAAGAGCGCATACAGCGCGACATCTGGTACATGGAGCACTGGAACGTGGGACTGGACTTGAAAATCATAGGCATGACTTTCCGCTCTTTCTTCGTCCACGACGAGCACGCCTACTAAAGTCTCCGATTCCTCAAAAACGGCACCGCCAAAATCAAGCGACAGTGCCTGCTGTCCTCTACTTCGGCACCATCAAAATCAAGCGACTGTGCCTACTGTCCTCTGCGACGGTACTGTCAACATTCTGTGACAGCACCTGCTGTCCTCAACGACAACGCCCTTGGAGTATCCTGCAATAAGGATAGCTCCAAGGGCGCTTGCTTTTTCAGCTACGTCGAAAAATGTTGCCTGCTATTCGTCCTTGTCTGTCCGGAACGGCATCAACGGCAGATTGGCGCAGTTTTTCAGGTTGCCCAGCTCGAAATTGTGGAAGCAGTAACGCACATACTTCGGTTGCTTCACCTCTGGCGACGTAACGAAGATCGTCTCATTGCGGCGATCCTGGCCTGCCACCCAAAAGTGCCCTGCCACAGCACGATGGAAAATCTTGTCGGCTCCAGCCACTTCAAATCCCTCGATATCATCGTAGCGCGAGATGCCACCATAGGTTTTGTCAATGCTTACATAGCAGGTGTCGCCCTCGACAAACATGCTCTTATACACCGGACTCTCGCATTTTATGCTCTTAAAGCCATAGTTGCGGTTGAGCGCAAGGAAGGCGAGACGCTCGCCCACGGGCTGTTTCTGACAGGGATGGATCTGGTTTCTCTCCCAAGGATAAACAAGATCATTGGTGCAGACCAGGGCACTGTTGGGAATAATGCTGGACGCACGCTCCTGCTGTTCGCGCAGCAAAGCACCGGAAATGCCGTCGGCTCCGTCACCATATATATAAGGAGCAATCTGCACAAAGTAAAACGGGATCTCTCCCTCACCGAAATCGCGGCGCCATTGTTCCACGAGGAGCTTCAGCCGGTCGGAATATTCATTGCCCGGCGCACCGACATTGGAGCATCCCTGATAGTAGAGGATGCCCTTGACCGTGTAGTTGAGGATAGGGTGGAAAGTGCCATTGCCCCACAACAACGGGCGAAGATAGTCGTAGGGGAACTTCTTCACCATCTTGCCGGAATCGAGTTCTTCCTGTGTGTATTTCTTCAGATTGTCGGCATCGAGCCAACTCTCCACGCGCGAGCCACCTTTGTTGGCAAGTATCAAGCCCACCGGCACATTGGCCACACTGCTCACCTTGCGGGCAAAGAAATAGCCCACTGCACTGCAGTCCTCCACGGTGTTTATATCAACCGCTTTCCACTGGCAATCGGCATCGTCCTGTGGCTCACTGCGCATCACGCTCGGAATCTTCACAAAATGAATGCCACGCACATCAGAAGCAGTGGTGACCACCTCGTTGTAGTCCTTCAGGGGACAGTTGCCAAAGCCACGCACGGGAAACTCCATGTTGCTTTGTCCGGCACATACCCACACTTCGCCACTGAGCAGCCCGTTGATCGTCGTCTTCTCGCCATCGTCGAAGGTCACCGACAACGGCGTGTAGCCGGACTTAGGCGTCTTGACCTTGACCTGCCACTTCCCGTCGCGAGCGGTACGGACCGTGTAGACATCACTGCTCCACGACACGCTGACGCGTACCGTCTTGCCGGGCTGGTCCCATCCCCACAGGCGGGCTTCGCTCTGCTGCTGCAATACCATGCCATCAGAAACCAAGTGGGGCAGTCTGACTTTCGCCTGACCCATGAGTGGCAAAACAAGGGCTGCAAGCGAAACAAAGAATTGTTTAGTTGTCATATATATAATATTTTAGTTGGGTTTCTATCTTTCATCAACTCTTTCTCCTTATTATTATTGTCGGATATATAAGAAAAAAGCCACGGCAAGCATGATACCGCCCGTGGCTGCACTTGAATACACAATATCCATCTACCTTCGAAACTTCATCAGCCTAACAACTTCGTGTGTGACACACAGCTGTTACTAAACTGTAAAGCTGAAAAAGAGAGCAATCTCACGACTCCTCTCTTCCTACAAAAAAACTACCTATATATTATTACTATACATATTTTGCCTAAAAAGGCTGGTGATATTTGATCAATCCTATTGTGTCTTATTAATGTTTACGCATACATTGTCTATGATTGCAAAGGTAAAGAATATATTAAAAACCGTGTAATACTATATTTACCAAATACAATACTATCATGTAAAAAAAGATAATACATACCTCTCTGACAAGTGATTATTTCGATATCAAACCTTTGATTTCTAACATTTTTTTACCGCCAAAACAAAAATAGGATGAAAGTACGTGTTTATGTCAAAATTATATTATTCAGTTTGGAATGAAACTCTTATCTTTGCAGCAGATTTCAATCATACAAGCAAAACAGTTCAATATGAATCCGGTGAAGGCTGACACTTTCGTGCCGACCGACTCCGACAACCTAATAACATAAAGACAACATCAAAACAATGAAGCGACTTTCCCTTCTCTCCTTGATGATCCTACTGGTCTGCATGACCATTGGCGCACAGATCCGAGGCAACAACATCACTGTGACTGTACAGCCCGATCACAGTGACTGGAACTATCATGTGGGTCAGACTGCACAATTCACGGTCTCCGTTCTCAAGTCGGGCACACCACTGGCCAACGCTCAGGTCGACTATGAAGCCGGGCCGGTGATGTATCCTTCTATATATAAAAAAGGTGTCACGCTTAAAGACGGTGTCACCCATCTCACCGGAAAACTGACCCGTCCGGGCTTCTTTCGCCTCAAGGTCACGGCACACGTCGACGGCAAGGACTATGACGGACTGTGCACGGCAGCTTTTAATCCTGAGAAGATCGTGCCCGCCACACAATGCCCCGATGACTTCGACGATTTTTGGAACAAGGCCTTGAAGCAGGCCCGGCAATACGCTCTTGACCCACATCTCACTCCCCTGCCCGACCGCTCGACCAAAGACGTCAATGTCTATGAGGTGAGTTTTGTCAATGACCGCCCCGGCGGACGCATCTTCGGCATCCTTTCTGTGCCGGTGAAACCGGGAAAATATCCAGCTCTGCTCCGTGTGCCCGGTGCCGGCGTGCGCCCCTACAGCGGTGACGTCTACACTGCCTCACGCGGTGCCATCACGCTGGAGATCGGCATCCACGGCCTGCCCGTGACCCTGCCGCAACATGTCTATGACGAGATCTTCCGTGGCGGACTCGACAACTATTGGGACACGAATCTCGACAACCCAGATAAGAACTACTATAAGCGTGTCGTCGTCGGTGCCGTGCGCTGTGTCGACTACATTGCCTCACTGCCTCAGTGGGACGGCCAGCACCTCGGCGTGACGGGCTCAAGCCAGGGCGGTTTCCTCTCGCTCGCCGTGGCCGCTCTCGACAAGCGCGTGAGTTTCATGGGCGCTGTCCACGATGCCATGTGCGACTACGAGAGTGAACTGAAAGGTGTCGCCGGTGGATGGCCACACTACTTCTATCAGGTCAAGAACCCCAGCGAGGCCCGCATCAAAGGTGCGCGCTACTACGACGGCGTCAACTTCGCCCGTCGGGTGACCTGTCCCTGCTGGTTCTCTTTCGGATATAACGACGAGGTGGTGCCACCGACATCGTCCTACGGCACCTACAACATCGTGAAGGCACCCAAGCATCTCAGCGTCTACCAGCTCACCGGCCACTATTGGTTTCAAGAGCAGTGGGACGAATGGGAGGCATGGCTGCTGAAGATGATGGACATCAAATAACATCGGCACAACACCAAACCAGACAGACATAGCATTCATATCACACAGACATAGCATTCATATCATATAGCTATAGTATTCAAAACATAAAACCATATCACCATGAAGACATCGATCATTACGACATTATTGCTGCTCCTCGGCCTCAACTGCGCCGCCTCGCCCGCCACACAACTCATCCGGCGCATGGCAAAGTTGCAAAAATACGGTGTGATGACAGGCCATCAAGACGATCCTATCTATGGACATAACTGGAATTTAGAAAAGGGACGCAGCGACGTAAAAGAAGTCTGCGGGGACTATCCCGCCGTGATGGGGTTTGAACTCGGTGACTTGGAATTGGGAAAAACAAAAAACCTCGACGGTGTACCTTTCGACCGTATGCGGCAGGAAATCAAAGCACAGAACCGCCGCGGCGGCATCGTGGAGATCAGCTGGCACCCCAACAACCCGGTCACCGGCAAGAACGCTTGGGATACCGAAGGCAGGCCGGTCGGAGAAATCCTGCCCGGCGGCAAGCTATGCAAGGAGTTTGCCCAGCGCATGAAGCGTGTGGCCCGATTCCTGGCTTCCCTGCGCGATGACAAAGGACAGCCGATACCTGTCATCTTCCGCCCTTGGCACGAGATGGGCGGCGGATGGTTCTGGTGGGGAAAAAACAGTTGCACCACCGAGCAATACAAGCAACTCTATGTCTATACCTATCAGTTTATGAAGCGCCAAGGCCTTAACAACCTCGTGTGGGGCTTCTCTCCAAACACAGGCGACGCAAGTCTGGAGATCTATTATCCGGGAGATAAATACGTAGATCTGCTTGGCGTGGACCTCTACGACTTTGAAGGCAGTGCCGAAAACTACACAAAGACTATTGAGCGCGAGCTCAGCCTGTTGACCGAAATGGGCAAGAAACACCAAAAACTCATCGCCCTGACAGAGACTGGATCACAGAAGCTGCCAATCAAAAACTGGTTCACTACAGTGCTCTGGCCAGCCATCAAGCCTTATCCCATCTGCTACGTGCTCTTCTGGCGCAATGCCTGGGACAATGCCAAAGAACTCTATGTGCCATACGCCGGGCATCCTGATGCCGACGACTTCAAGACCTGGGTTGAAGATCCCCGCGTGCTGACCGTCAAGGACATCGCCAAGACCAAATAGCATACACTGCCTTGCCAGTCTCATCACACAGGAAGATCCCCCACGAGCCAGCATTGGCAAGAACACAAATAAAGAAAAATATATTATCACCTGATAAAAACCATTCACAAATGACAGAATTCCAAGACCGCGTCGCCAAGTTGCGCGCACACCATGAAGAATTGATTACCCGTCAGAACGAGCCGCTGGAATGGGGCAACGGCATCTACACACGTTATAAATATCCTGTTCTCACTGCCGAGCACACGCCGCTGGAGTGGCGCTACGACTTCAATGAGAAGGATAATCCCTACCTGATGCAGCGCATCATGATGAACGCCACGCTCAACAGCGGAGCCATCAAGTGGCATGGCAAATACCTGCTTGTCGTGCGTGTGGAGGGTGCCGACCGCAAGAGCTTCTTCGCTGTTGCCGAAAGCCCCAACGGCGTAGACAACTTCCGTTTCTGGCCTGAGCCCATCACCATGCCCGAGGATGTGATCCCCGCCACCAATGTCTATGACATGCGTCTCACCGCTCACGAAGACGGATGGATCTACGGCGTGTTCTGCGCAGAGCGGCACGACGACAGTCAGCCCGGTGACCTGAGTGCCGCAACAGCCACTGCCGGCATTGCCCGCACGAAGGACCTCATCAACTGGGAACGCCTGCCGGACTTGAAATCCAAGAGCCAGCAACGCAACGTCGTGCTGCACCCTGAGTTTGTCGACGGAAAGTACGCTTTCTACACACGTCCTCAGGACGGCTTCATCGACGCTGGTTCCGGCGGTGGCATCGGATGGGCACTTGTCGACGACATCGAGCACGCTGAGGTGAAGGAAGAGAAGATCATCAACCTGCGCCACTATCACACCATCATGGAAGTGAAGAACGGTGAGGGTCCCCACCCCATCAAGACTCCTCAAGGTTGGCTCCATCTCGCCCACGGCGTACGCGGCTGTGCCAGCGGTCTGCGCTATGTGCTCTATATGTATATGACAGCTCTCGACGATCCCACACGCGTCATTGCCCAGCCGGGCGGCTATTTCCTCGTTCCTCAGGGCGAGGAGTATATCGGCGACGTGATGAACGTGGTGTTCTCCAACGGCTGGATTGCTGACGAAGACGGCAAGGTGTTTATCTACTACGCCTCTTCCGACACCCGTATGCACGTAGCCACCTCGACCATCGACAAGCTCGTGGACTACTGCATGCACACGCCCGCTGATGGCTTCGCCACCGGCAAGAGCGTGGAAACCATCAAGAAACTCATCGCCAAAAACAAAGAAAACATGAAATAAACAATAAGCGACACAAGCCTTTGTCAGAGCGCTAAAACCCTGACAAAGGCTTCGTCAATGAATCCTTACCAATGGCAAAAATCAAACTTTCAGAAAAAATCGGCTATGCGCTCGGTGATGCCGCTGCGGGCGGCATCACTTGGAAGATCATGTCCATAGCCTTTCCACTATTCTTCACCAACGTCTTCGGTCTGACATTCTACGATGCTGCCGTGCTGATGCTGGTGGCGCGTCTCATCGATGTCTTCATCGACCCTGTCATCGGCGTCATTTCCGACCGCACGCAGAGCCGCTGGGGCACCTACCGCCCTTGGGTCATCTTCGGCTCCATCCCCTTGGGTGTCATCTTCGCCCTGCTACTCTATACGCCTGATCTCGGTCCTGTGGGCAAACGAGTCTATGCTTACTTCTTCTATATACTGATGATGCTGGTCTATTCGCTCGTCAATGTGCCGTTCGGCTCCTTGCTTGGTGTGATGACCGACGACGACAACGAGAAGAACCAGTTCTCCGCTTTCCGCATGGTGGGAGCTTATGCCATGGGCTTCGTCACCCTGCTCTCTTTCCCCTATCTTCAGAAGTTTGTCGGCGGCACTGACCAGCATCAGTATGCCGTGCTGGGTTGTTTCTTCGGTGCCCTCGCCGCTGCGGGCACACTGGCCTGCGGTCTGCTCACCAAGGAACGGCTGAAACCGGTGCGTGCCGAGAAGTTTTCGGGTAAGCAATTCGTGGACTTGGTGAAAAACAAACCTTGGATCTTCATGACGCTGACGGCTGTCTGCACCAACTTCTTCAATGGTTTCCGCTATGCCGTGGCCGGATATATGTTCTCCTACTGCATGGGCGGTGACATCACCGTGGGCAGCCTGATCATCAACTACACGGTGTTCATGGCCTTCGGCGAGGTGACCTGCATGATCTTCGGCGGTCTGTCGCCGGTCTGCACCAAATGGCTGGGTTCGAAGCGCAAAACGTTTATCTTCTCAGCTTTCATCTGTTTTGTGACCTCCATTCTTTTCTTCTTCATCCCGATGAAACCAGCCTATATATGGGTGATGATCGGCGTGACCATCCTCACTTCGGCCGGTGTAGGCATCTACTCCCCACTGCTGTGGTCAATGTATGCCGACGTGGCCGAATACGCAACGAAGAAGAACGGTACCTCCTCCACAGGTCTTATCTTCTCCTCCGGCACGATGGCACAGAAGTTTGGCACAGCTATCTCTGGTTCGCTGATCGCTATGCTCCTTGGTTTGGCCGGCGCACACATGATCACCGACCAGTTTGGCAACCCCACCATCGACCCGCAGTCCATCACCGACTCCGTGCTGACGATGGTCTGGGCCCTGTTCTCTCTGTTCCCGGCAGCCTTTGCATTGATCATGATGCTGCTGTCCTATCTCTATCCAATTAAGAAATAACAACTATGGAAACACTCAAGAAAGAAATGAAACAGTGCCTTGAGGACAACATCCTCCGGTACTGGATCGATAAAGTCACCGACAATGAGCACGGCGGATACTACGGCCGTGTCGACGGTCACGACCAGGTGCACCCCGAAGCAGAGAAGGGAGCCATCCTCAACGGACGTATTCTGTGGGCATTCTCCGCCGCCTACCGCGTGCTGAAAAAGCAGGAATATCTCGACGCCGCCACACGCGCCAAGGACTATATTCTCGACCATTTCGTCGATAAAGAGTATGGTGGTGTCTACTGGAGCCTTGACTGTGAGGGCAAGCCTCTCGACACCAAGAAGCAAACCTACGCCATCGGCTTCGTCATCTATGGCCTCAGCGAGTATGCGCGCGCCACGGGCGACAAGCCATCGCTCGACGCTGCCATCAAGCTCTACCACGACATTGAGGCTCACGCCTTCGACGAGGTCTACGGCGGATACGTCGAGGCACTGACACGCGAATGGAATCCTATCGCCGACATGCGTCTGTCGGATAAAGACGAAAACGGTGCCAAGACGATGAACACACATTTGCATGTCATCGAACCTTATACCAACCTCTACCGTGTATGGCCTTCCAAGGAGTTGCGCGAGAGCATTCATCGGTTGCTCGACGTCTTCACCGACAAGCTATATAATAAGGAGACTCATCATCTCGACCTGTTCTTCGACAACGAGTGGCACGGACGCCGCAACATAGAGAGCTACGGTCACGACATCGAAGCCACCTGGCTGCTGTGGGAAACCGCCCTCGTACTCGGTGAGGACGACGTGAAGACAAAGCTCAAACCCATTGTCGTGGACTTGGCAAAAGCCGCCGACGAAGGTCTGCAACCCGACGGCTCTATGATCTATGAGCATTGGAAGGACACCGGCAAGACCGACCGCCAGCGCCAGTGGTGGGTGCTCTGCGAGAATGTCATCGGACATGCGAACCTATATCAGTACTTCCACGACACGTCCGCACTGAAAGTAGCCAAGGACTGCTGGACGTTTATCGACAAGCATCTCGTGGACCATGTCAACGGCGAATGGCACTGGGCTGTCGACGACAACGGCAAGATCAATCTTGAAGACGACAAGGCCGGATTCTGGAAATGCCCTTACCACAACAGCCGCATGTGTCTGGAAATCATTGAACGACAATTTTAAAGCCCTACAACTATGAACAGCCACGTTTTGCATGAGATTACTCCATTGATGGACAAGGACATCCTCTATATAGTGGAGCGACACAAGAAAGAGTTCACCTACCCTATCCACTGCCATGAGGTCTGTGAGTTGAACTTTGTTGAAAACGCTAAAGGCGTCAGGCGAATCGTGGGCGACAGCAGTGAAGTCATCGGTGACTATGACCTCGTGCTCATCAGCAGCAACGAGCTCGAGCACGTTTGGGAGCAAGGCGACTGCCATAGCGACGACATCCGGGAGATCACCATTCAGTTTGATCTCGGTGATCTCAACGACGGACTGCTGGCCAAAACACCCTTCGACAACATCCGCAAGATGCTCATAGAGGCACAGAAAGGCATCGCCTTTCCCATCAGCACCATCATAAAAATCTATGAGAAGCTGGAGAACCTCGGACATCAGGGCGATAAGTTTAAGGCTACGATACAGTTTCTGGAGATTCTCAACACCCTCGCCAACAGTGAGGGCATGCGTACGCTCGCCACGACCAGCTATGCCAAAGTGGATATCGAGGACGACAGCCGGCGCATTCTCAAAGTGAAAAACTATATCGCCGAGAACTATATGAACGAGCTCATGCTCGAAGATCTCTCTGGCATTGCCAACATGAGCAAGAGTTCTTTCAGCCGTTTCTTCAAGCAGCACACGGGTCGCACGCTGAGCGATTACATCATCGACATACGCATGGGCAACGCCACACGCATGCTCATCGACACCAACGAGAGCGTGGGCGAGATATGCTTCAAGTGCGGATACAACAACATGAGCAACTTCAACCGCATCTTTAAACGCAAGAAAGGATGCACGCCCAGTGAGTTCCGAGAGCAATACAAGAAGGTGAGGATTATCATCTGAAAATATTCGCAATCACAGAAAAAGACAAAAGCACTGTTTGGCAGCCTAACACACTGACAGACAGTGCTTTTTCTTTGTCTATTCATTCTATCTATCGCACCATAGAAAAAGGCTGTTGCGACCATGGAAAGAAATCTCTATCTTTGCACCAGAGAAAAGAAAACAAGATTATCAACCACAAAAACGAATAACATTATGAAGACTCTGAATTTCACCGGACTCAACAGCGAGCTCACTCTCAACGTCGTCAACGCTCTGGCTCAACTGCTTGCAGACTTCCAGATTCACTACACCAACTTGCGCAACCTCCACTGGAACGTCCGCGGACATGGCTTCTTCATCATGCACGAGAAATACGAGGAGCTCTACGACGACGCAGCCGCTAAGATCGACGAGATCGCTGAGCGCATCCTCCAACTCGACGGCACACCCGAAAGCCGCTTCTCGGCTTACCTCAAGGTGGCAAAGGTACAGGAACTCGACGTGCCTGAGACTGGCTGCAATGCCGTGGAGTATGTCCTCGACACCCTCAAGACGCTCATCGCTCAAGAGCGCGAAGTACTCCGCTTAGCTGCCGACGCTGGCGACGAAGTCACCGTGGCACTGATGAGCGACTACCTCAAGGAGCAGGAGAAGACCGTTTGGATGCTCGTGGCCTTCAACTCGCCCAAGTGCGCTAAATGACGCAACGACGACGGCTCCCAAGCCTCACATAGCTTACAACACATAGAGAATTGATTCACCCTTCATCGCCGCATTGGCAAAGATTTCCCTTAAGGAAATTTGCCGATGCGGTTTTTTTCATGTAAAAACGCCGCAAATGATGCGGCGTTTTTACAGTGTAATATACGCAACGCGCCCCCATATCAGCCTGAAGCGATATGGGGGCGCGCTATATATAATAAGGTGTAGATTACTCTACATCGTTGCTGTGATCGAGCTTGTCGCTGAAGTCCTTGGGAGCCTCAGCATTGTCGTGGTGCTCGAAACGACGGGGACGGCGCTCGCCACCGTTGTTGCCACCCTCGCGACGTGGACGACGCTCACCACGATCGCCACGCTCACCACGCGGGCGACGCTCACGCTCGACATAGCCCTCGGGCTTGTCGATGAGCACACGGTGAGAGAGCTTGTACTTACCGGTCTTAGGATCGATCTCGAGCAGTTTGACCTTGATCTTGTCACCTTCCTTGATGCCAGCCTCCTCGACCGTCTCGAGACGCTTCCAAGCGATCTCAGAGATGTGGAGCAAGCCTTCCTTACCCGGCAGAATCTCTACAAAGCAACCATAAGGCATGATGCTCTTCACCGTACCGTCGTAGACCTCACCGACCTCAGGCACAGCCACGATCGCCTTGATCTTGGCCAGCGCAGCGTCGATACTGTCCTTGTTGGGAGCAGAAACCTGCACCTTGCCCACACCGTCGGCCTCGTCGATGGTGATGGTAGCGCCCGTGTCTTCCTGCATCTGCTGGATGATCTTTCCGCCGGGGCCAATGACAGCACCGATGAACTCCTTAGGAATGGTAAGGGCAACGATGCGGGGCACCTGCGGTTTCAGCTCCTTGCGGGGCTCAGAGATGGTCTTCATCATCTCGTTCATGATATGCTCACGACCAGCCTTAGCCTGCATGAGGGCTTTCTCCAGGATTTCGAATGGCAGACCGTCGCACTTGATATCCATCTGAGTAGCGGTCAGACCGTCACGTGTACCCGTGGTCTTGAAGTCCATATCGCCGAGGTGATCCTCATCGCCGAGGATATCGCTCAGAATTGCGTAGCCTTCCTCACCGGGGTTATGGATGAGTCCCATGGCAATACCAGCCACCGGCTTCTTCATAGGAACACCGGCATCCATCAGTGCCAGCGTACCGGCACAGGTAGTAGCCATAGAGCTTGAGCCGTTGGACTCGAGCACCTGGCTCACCAGACGCACGGTATAAGGGAAGTCCTCAGGGATCTGACCCTTCAGTGCGCGCCATGCCAAGTGGCCGTGACCAATCTCGCGACGGCCTACGCCGCGCTGTGCCTTAGCCTCACCGGTGCAGAATGGTGGGAAGTTATAGTGGAGCAGGAAACGCTGATAGCCGCGGTTGAGCACACCGTCGACCAGTTTCTCGTCGAGCTTCGTACCGAGCGTACAGGTAGTGAGCGACATGGTCTCACCACGCTGGAAGATAGCTGATCCGTGAGGCATGGGCAGTGGAGACACCTCGCACCAGATAGGACGGATGTCGGTAGTGCCGCGGCCATCCATACGCAGGCCTTCGTCGAGGATGCAACGGCGCATGGCGTCGCGCATCACGTCGGCATAGTAGCGGGTAGCCTCAGCGTGCTTCTCCTCGAGATCCTCCTCGGAGAGATCAGTGTGGGCGGCGTCGTACTTCTCCAGGAAGTCGGCGAGCACCTTGTCGTAAGCGTCGTTGCGCTCCTGCTTAGGCAGAGCCTTATGGTTGATCTCGTAGCAGGGCTTATAGAGTTCGTCCTTGATCTGCTGGCGCAGGTCTTCGTCGTTGATCTCATCGTCGTACTCGCGCTTCTTGTCAGTGCCGAGTTCCTTAGCCAGCTCGTCCTGCAGCTCACACATCGGCTTGATGGCAGCGTGTGCAGCCTTGAGGGCGTCGATGAGGTCTTTCTCCTGAACCTCTTTCATCTCGCCTTCCACCATCATGATGTTGTCCTTGGTAGCACCGACCATCAAGTCCATGTCGGCGTCGGCCATCTGCTGGAAGGTGGGGTTGATCACGTATTCGCCGTTGATGCGGGCCACGCGTACCTCAGAGATTGTATAGTCAAAAGGAATGTCAGAGCAAGCCATAGCTGCGGATGCGGCAAAACCAGCCAGTGCGTCGGGCTGATCCACGCCGTCGGCGGAAAGCAACATCACCTGCACATACACCTCGCAGTGATAGTCAGAAGGGAAGAGAGGGCGCAGGGCACGGTCTACCAGACGGGAGACAAGGATCTCCTCATCGCTGGCTTTACCCTCACGCTTAGTGAATCCGCCCGGGAAGCGGCCTGCAGCACTGTACTGCTCACGATAGTCTACTTGCAAAGGCATGAAATCTGTTCCCGGAACTGCCTCTTTGGCTGCGCAAACGGTAGCAAGCAGCACGGTGTTGCCCATACGCAGGACAGCAGCGCCATCGGCTTGCTTTGCAACCTTTCCGGTTTCAATTGAGATGGTTCTTCCATCTGGCAACTGAACGGTTTTTGTAATTACGTTCATCTAAAATCTAAAAAACTTCGTTTTTGTACAAACATCAAAATAAATCGTGCAAATATACCTCTTTTATAGGACATAAGCAAATCACAGCGCGGAAATTTATTCTTTTTTATTAATGTCTTCCGCTCTTTGACGAAATTGCCACGACAGGAAGAAGAAAAAAAGCATGATGCCCCGCAACAAACCTTACGATGCATCATGCTGGATTCCGACACCGCCCCAACATAGTGGCAAGACATATACCGGGGCTGATGACAGAGAAAGACAGACGGTTGTCCGCCGCCCTTCCCTATGCTTTTTGGCAGAGCTGCCGGCGTTTCTCTTCGCCAAACTCCTTGGAGATGTAGTTATAGATGCTCTGACAAGCTGCCGCGGAGAACTCCTGGGCACAGGCGATGATGCTGTTCCACTGCTCCTCGGTGAGCCCGCGCTCGATATCCTCACGCGTGATACTATATTTCACCATACCATAGATGAGTCCGGCATTGAAGTTGTCGCCGGCGCCCACCGTGCTGACCGTCGGTGTCTCGATGGCCGGATAGCTCTTGCGAAAACCGCCGTCGGCGCGAAGCTCCACAGGGCGGGCTCCCTGAGTATAGATGAACTTCTTGCAGTAGAACGAGATCTCTGAGTTGTAGACTTTGTCGGGATCGCTGAGCTTGTAGAGCACTTCAAAGTCCTCGTGACTGCCGCGCACGATGTCGGCATACTCGAGATTCTCGAGATAGTTGGGCGTGATCTTCATCACCTCGTTGCGGTGTGACGACCGGAAATTGACATCGTAGTAGATGATGGCACCATGATTGCGCGCATAGTCAAGCAGTCCGACGATCTGCGGACGGATGACGGGGTTGACGGCAAAGAACGAGCCGAAGACAACGATGTCGTCGGGCTGGATGTCAGGATAGACAAAGTCAAGCTGATCGTGAGGGTGGTCTTTATAGAAGATGTACTGCGCGTCGTTGTTGTCGTCAAGGAAGGCAAGCGATACCGGCGACTTCGACTCCGGGAAGATATTGACGTTGGCAGTGTCCACGCCATTGTCTTTGAGAAAACAAAGGATATTCTGTCCAACGAGGTCATTGCCGGTTTCACTGATGAATGTGGTGTTCACGCCCGAACGAGCCAACGAGATGATGGCATTGAACGATGAGCCGCCGGGATAAGCACCGATGGGCTGCTTGTGCTTGAAGATGATGTCAAGCACGGTCTCTCCTATTCCTATTACTTTTCGCATACTTAGTATATATTTTCCTTGGGGTGATTTTCAAAGTGCAAATATCCGAAAAATATAGCATAATTCAAAGGGATTTTGCGTATTTTTGCAGGCGAAATGAAATATAACACCTTTACGCTGTCCAACGGACTGCGCATCATCCATCTGCCCTCCACAGCACCCGTGGTCTACTGCGGCTATCAGATCAACGCCGGCTCACGCAACGAAGACGCAGGCGAAGAGGGGCTCGCGCACTTCTGCGAGCACACTACCTTCAAGGGCACTCAGCGACGACACGCACTCGAGATACTCAACTGTCTGGAGAGTGTCGGCGGGGACCTCAACGCGTTCACCAACAAGGAGGACACCACCTACTATGCCGCTATCCTCAAGGACCACATGCCCAGAGCCGTGGATCTGCTTACCGACATCGTCTTCCACTCTACCTATCCCCAGCAGGAAATCGACAAGGAGGTGGAAGTCATCTGTGACGAGATCGAGAGCTACAACGACTCGCCCGCCGAACTCATCTACGACGAGTTTGAAAACCTCGTCTTCCGCGGTCACCCCTTAGGCCATAACATTCTCGGCACTGCCGACCGTGTGCGCAGCTATACCACAGCTGACGCTCAGCGCTTTACGCACCGCTACTACCGACCCGACAATGCGATCTTCTTCGCCTACGGTGACGTGGATTTCCATCGCCTCGTGCGTCTGATCGACAAAGCGACGAAGGACTTAAAAACTCAAAAGGGTGCAGATCAAGACCGGCTGCTACTTTCTCCAGTCTCTTCCTTATCCATGACGTCATCCACCCCAGCCGACCCACTGCGACAAAAAGAAGAAGAGGGGCAAGACACCGCCACCGGTCTTCTGCGACAAAAAGAAGAAAAGGCAGAAAGCGCCCAGGAAGGCAAACTGCGACAAAAAGATGAATTGTTATCAAACAGCACGTATATCATTGATAAACAGACACATCAGGCTCATGTGATGGTCGGCCACAGAGCTTACGACGTGCATGACAGCCGCCGAATAGCACTCTATCTGCTCAACAACATCATCGGCGGACCGGGAATGAACGCTAAGCTCAACCTCGCACTGCGAGAGCGCAACGGACTCGTCTATACTGTGGAGAGCACAATGGTCAGCTATGGCGACACAGGAATATGGAGCATATACTTCGGTTGTGATGAGCACGACATCAAACGATGCCTCCGGCTGACACGCGGCGTGGTGGAGAAGTTCATCGACAAGCCGTTGACCGAGCGACAGCTCCACGCTGCGAAGAAACAGATCAAAGGGCAGATCGGTGTGGCATGCGACAATCGTGAGAACTTTGCCCTGGACTTTGGCAAGAGCTTCCTCCACTATGGTTGGGAGAAAGACATCACCGCGCTCTACGAGAAAATCGACGCCGTGACGTCGGAACAGATCCAGCAGGTGGCTGCGGACATCATGGCACCGGAGAGGTGGACCACGTTGATATATAAATAATTTGTTGGATAAACTGACATTTTTCCGCCCAAATACAGGCGATTTTCTGAAACGACACTCTCCTCGGGCCGAATTTCGCGATTTTTGGCAACTTTTTGTAAATCACTAAGACACAACAAGTTATAAAAATCGTACTTTCCTTGCAAACACAAAAAGGTACTTTGAGCAAAAATTCTCTAGAGAATTTTGTGTCAAAGTACCTTTTTCATCGTGTCATCTCAGTGATTTGACCTTCACAACTCAATGGTTTTATCAAGTAAAACAACTGATTTGTATCGCTCATCTCACTGTTTTCATCATTTCATTTAGTAATTTTGCTGTTTTCAACTTGCTTTTTGCGTTTTTCAACTATGCCGCTTTCTCTAGATTGAAAGTCCGCGCGACACTACTTTTGTCAGAAAAAACATCAAAGGAAAAGCACGGCTTCGTTGCCTTCATTAAACAGCAGGTCGAGAATGCTGAGGTTAGGCAGGAAGCCAAACTTCTGCTTATAGACCTGATAATAAGGACGGGGCTGAAAGTCAGCATCGGGCAATGGATGCTTCGGACGGATGACTTCACGGTAGTCGGCCCATTGCATGAGATTATCAGCGATTCCATCGGAAGGTATCAAAGCGGCTTTTGTGGTATCATCAGCGGTGGAATCGGGCAATTTGATGTATTCTTCTGTTCGTCTCAACGTAGGATGGATATCCAACAGCTCGCACATCTTCTCGGTGATGGCAAGGTCGTAGTCATAGAGAAACTGCCACCTCTTTTCGAAGAATGGCCGTAGATCGTCGGCATAGAACTCAAAGAAGGGGCTTTCGCCATAGGCAGAGACGAGGGCATTCCAGTGGAGATGACGCCAGGCACCGTGGTCGCTGATGCGTATGTCACGCATCTCGCATTTCAGTCCGTCGTAGCGCTCGATAGGGACGGTAAGGGCCTGTGTGCCCTGTGTCGTGGCGATGACACAGCGGTTACGGTAGGTCTGCTTGATGAAGTTGTCGTGCTGCTCGATATAGCAGAGCTCAGACCTGTTGAGCTTCTGATACCATTGTACGGGGCCAAAGTATGTGGCGGAAAGAAGAGTGTTCAATGCTGAGTGATAAATGATGAAGGATGAATGAAAGCAGGAAGGCTGCGGCGAGGCAAGAACTGGGCTGCGGCAAAGCAAGCACTGGGCCGCTGCACAACAGCGGCAAACCCAACGGTTGCACGTAGAAGGCAAGACGCGGCACACAGAAGACAAGACGCGGCACACAGAAGGCAAGACGCGGCACGGAACCGCAGGGCACTTTATGGCGTGAGTCGGTAGGCCTTTCCCACGATCTGATGGAGATGCACGAGGGTCTGTCCTTGCCCGGTATTGACGAGATAGAGCTTGCAGTCCATGCAACGGCACTTATGGCAGCAGCGCAGAGGAATGCGGAAGCGGTCCTTGCCCAGCCGGATGGTGTCGCCGGGGATGGCTTCTATGCGTCCGATATTCATCGGACTGTCGGCATAGCGGCTGGTGACGCGCCAGTCGGGATAGTACAGCACCAGATCGCCCCGACGAAAACTGTCACGCACGAGCTTGTTCACCACCACACGATCGCCCTTATGGTACTCGTTACCGAACCCTGTAGGAAGTGTGCAGACGGCAAAGGCAAAGGCATGCACGGCCACCATGAAAGCAGTGGCTACACACAGCGCAATGACAAATTTCAGCGTTTGCTTCAGCAAGATCTATATATATAATAAGGAGTGAACAAAAACGGAAGAGCCACGGCACGCCGCGAGGGGCGTGTCATGGCTGTCCGATATTATTTGATGTTGTCTACCCAGCGGAAGAGGCGGTTCCATCGGATGCCACTGAAACCATGGCGGTCGGGATCGGAACTCCACCAGATGAAGATGGGCTTGCCCACGATATGGTCTTCCGGCACAAAGCCCCAGTAGCGAGAGTCCTCGGAGTTGTGGCGGTTGTCACCCATCATCCAGTAGTAGTCCATCTTGAACGTATAGCTGTTGGCAGGCTTGCCGTTGATATAGATGCGGTTGTTTTTCACCACCAGCTGGTTGTGCTCATAGACACGGATGGGTCGCTCATAGATGGCGATGTTGTCCATGGTGAGCTTGAGAGTGGCTCCTTTCTTCGGGATCCAGATCGGTCCGTAGTTGTCGCGTGTCCATCCTGTGACCATGTTCATCGGATAGAGATCGCCGGTGACTGCGTCGTTGACGATGTGGATGCTGGCTACGAGATCCTTGCGGTGGGAGAGATAGTTCACAGCGCGCTTGGTCAGCGGCATGGCACCGCCCTGGTTGAGATATCCCAGGTCTTCCATGGAGATGCCCAAATCTTTCAGCACGTCGTCGGGCAGGTCACGCTTGAGCTTGACATAATAGAAGTACTGTACGTTGTCGGGCTCCTTGTTGGGCTTGCCATCGAGGTAGACGATACGGTTTTTGATCTGCAGGGTCTGACCCGGCAAACCGACGCAGCGCTTGACATAGTTCTCGCGGCGGTCGGTGGGACGGTGGTCGATCATGCCATACTTCACCGGATTCTGCACGATATATTCCCGTCCCAGGTTATAGATCATATTGAAGTAGTCGAGCTGTCCCTGGCGGTTGAGTGTAGCCGGATTGACGGGATTGGGGTTCTGGGATTGGTAGAGCTCCGTACCAAAGTCGTAGCACATCGTGTAGTAGCTGTTGGCGAACTGGTCCTCGGTGAGAATGGTGTCACCGGCAGGATAGTTGAAGACCACGATGTCGTTGAGCTTCACATGGCCAAGACCCTTCACGCGGCGGTAGTCCCAATGCGGCCACTCGACGTAGCTCTTGGTGTGGATGATGGGCAGCGTGTGCTGCGTGAGCGGCATGGTAAGCGGTGTCTCGGGGATACGGGGACCGTAGCTGAGCTTGGAAACAAAGAGGTAGTCGCCCGTGAGCAAGCTCTTCTCCAGGGAACTCGACGGGATGACGTAGTTCTGGAAAGCAAAGAGGTTGATGAAGTACACGGCCACGAGGGCGAAGACCAGCGCGTCGACCCAGCTCATGACGAAGCGCACGGGACCCTCGGCGTCCTTCCACCAGGTCCAGCGAATCTTCTTGGTGATATAGTTATCGAAGATGAACGGGACGACGATCAGTCCCAGCCAGCTCTTCACCCACAGGAGGAAGAGCAGATAGAGCGCAGTGACCACGCCAAACTTGATCCACTGCTTCTTCATGTTCATCTTAGCTTTTTCCTTATCGATCATTTCTTTTGTTATTGGATAACGGTTTTAGAACTTAAACAGATCGCTCGTGGTGAGCAGTCCCTTATGGTCTTTGGTGAACTCAGCGGCGAGCACGGCACCGAGGGCAAAGCCCTTGCGGCTGTGAGCGTCGTGGGTGATGGTGATGCAGTCGGCCTCAGAGTCGTAAGCGATGGAATGGATGCCGGGCACCTCGTCGTGGCGGATGCTGTCGACAAGCAACTCGTCGGCCTTGTGGTCCTCAGTTCCGTCGACATGTCCGTCGTCCCATACGGTGGTGCCGGCCTTCCACGATGTCTTGCGGTCGAGGTTGTCGATGATATCCTCCGCCAAGGTGATGGCGGTGCCCGACGGTGCGTCGAGCTTATGGATATGATGGGTTTCGGTCATCTTCACGTCGTACTGTGGGAACTGGTTCATGATTTTGGCCAGATACTTATTGACGGCAGAGAAGATCGCCACGCCAATGGAGAAGTTGCTGGCCCAAAAGAGCGTCTGCTTGCCGTCCTTGCAGAGTGCCTCCACATCAGCCTTGTGGTCTTTCATCCAGCCGGTGGAGCCGCTCACCACCTTGACATTGTGGGCAAAAGCGCGCAGATAGTTGCCGTAGGCAGCCGTGGGGTTTGTGAACTCTATGGCGACGTCGGCCGACGCAAAGGCGGGGCTGTCGAAGTCGTCCTGATTGTTGACATCAATCTTACAAACAATCTCGTGGCCACGCTCCAGGGCGATCTGCTCGATCATGTGTCCCATCTTGCCGTAGCCAATCAAAGCTATCTTCATGTATTTCCGGAATTAAACGTTTCTGCAAAATTAGCGATTTTATGGCAAAAGACGTTGTTTTTGTCGCTTAAATTATTCAAAATGAGCCGCATTAGATACTTTTAACCGCTATTATCCCTTTGGTAACATCCATTTAAATAAAAAACGTGTAACTTTGTAGATGTTTTCGGGCTATATATGCCATTACATAACACTTTCAAGGAATGAAAAGATACTTCTACACGCTGCCCTTGTTGGCTGCTACGCTGACGATGAGTTCCTGCTTCAAAGAGGAGCCGCTCAACAGCGAGTGCGACATTACGCACGTGAGTCTGCACACCGACAACCCGTTGGCTACTTTCTATCAGCTGTCCGACACGGCACAGAATGTGCTGTCCACCGACAGCCTCATCTCCTTTGAGGTCAGACGCGACCACGAGGCTGATCTCAGCCTGCTCACGCCGACATTGCAGCTGACACCGGGTGCAAAAGCGGTGATGACCGGCAGCGAGGTCGACAATGCGACAGGCGGTAAATGGTACTATCAGGTCGTCTCGGAGGACGGACACTGGCACCGCAACTACACCGTGGAGGTAAGACCCATGACACGCATGACCAACGACACGGTGAGATTCGACTTCGAACACTATGAGCTGGAGCCGAAGGGACATTATTATGTCTGGCATATCCTGCGCAACGACGGCAGCAGTGCCGGTGACTGGGCCAACGGTAACCCCGGTTTCAGCCTCAGCATGGGCTCTGCCAAACCCGGCGAATACCCGACGGCACCTTTAGCCGATGGCTACGACAGGGCCGCCGTGAAGCTCACCACACGCAGCACGGGACCTTTCGGTGCGATGGTCAACAAGCGCATCGCGGCCGGAAACCTCTTCATCGGCACCTTTGACATGGCCAGTGCGCTGACAGATGCTATGAAGGCAACACACTTCGGACAGGTCTTCGACCGACAGCCGATGAAGCTTACGGGCTACTATACCTATCAGCCGGGACCTACCTTCCAGGACCCCAAGGGCAACACCGTGGCTGACCGCACCGACCAGGCAGCCATCTACGCCGTGCTCTACCGCAACCACGACGACAAAGGTAACGCCGTCACGCTCTACGGCGACAATGTGAAGACAAGTCCGCAGATCGTCGCCATTGCTGACATGGGCATGGTGAAACCCACAAAAGAGTGGACACCGTTCTCCATCAACTTTAATTATCTCAGCGACATCGACATCGACCTGCTCAAGCAGCGCGGCTACAGCCTCACCATCGTCTTCTCGTCCAGTGCCGACGGTGACCAGTTTGAGGGAGCCATCGGCTCTATGCTCTGCGTCGACAAAGTGAGACTGGTATGCAAAAAAGAACAATAATCTCTTAGACACCATGACGATGAACAAAATAAAAGCACTCGCCCTCGCTCTCCTGCCCGCCCTTGCCGTAAACGCTCAGGCCAAAGGACTGATGGACAACATGGAACTGAAAATGCATCTCGGCTACAACATCGGCGGTACGGCACCCGTGGGTATGCCGGCATCAATACGCCGACTCAACAGCTACACGCTGCAACCTAACCTGATGCTCGGCGTGGAGGCTGACAAAGCCCTTGACGACCACTGGGGACTGACACTCGGTTTGCAAATAGAGAACAAAGGAATGAAAGAGGACGCACGCGTGAAGAACTACCACGAGGAAGTGGTGCGCGGCGGTGAGAAACTCGCCGGTATGTTCACCGGCGACGTCACGACAGAGGTGACGGAATGGATGCTCACCATCCCTCTGCACGCCCGTTGGCAGGCTACGAACCGCTTTTCGCTCCATGCCGGACCTTATCTCTCGGTGCTCACCCAGCGCAAGTTCACGGGCTACGCCCACGACGGCTATCTGCGCGTAGGCGATCCTACGGGTGCCAAGGTGACTCTCGGTGGTGACGAGAGCACGCGCGGCGACTATGACTTCAGCGACGACATGCGTCACCTGCAATGGGGCGTGGACTTCGGCGGAGAATATCGCATCTGGCAGCGCACGGCGATCTTTGCCAACCTCAGCTGGGGACTCAGCGGCATCCACCACAGCGGTTTCACAGCCGTGGAGCAGACGCTCTACCCGATCTTTGCCTCTGTGGGCGTAAGCTATCGGCTCAAACACAGGTAAATCATTGAAATCAGAAACATATATTATTATTAGTTCTTTCTAAAGTAAAAGGTTTAAATTATGAAGAAAACATTACTCTCGTTAGCCCTGGCCTTGCTCTCCTCACTGAGCATGAGCGCTAAGGACTACCCCGACAAGCTTGTCGTGACCGTCAACGGCTTATCTACGCAACAAAACGCAACCATCAGCGTGGACAAAAACGACGATGGTACCTACAACTTCAACTTGAAGAATTTTATGCTCAAAATGGATGGAGGATCCATGGGCATCGGAAACATCACACTCAACAACCTCAAAGCTGCTAAGAGCGACAAGGGAGACGTGGTGTCTACACACCGGGATATTACCATCACAGCAGGCGACGATCCCAATATTTCTCAATGGATGGGTCCTTTGCTGAAAACCATTCCTTTGGATCTGAAACTGCTTGTCAATAAGGAGAAGCTCTATACGCTTATCGACATCGACATGCAGAAGACGCAGGGACAGAAGATCCACGTCACCTTCGGAGACAACTATCAGCTGCCCAACAGCGGGTTTGAGGATTTCCATACTGCAACACTCGTTAGTCTAGAAGACCCAAATACCACATGCAGTGGCGACGAGCCTAATGCTTGGCACTCCTTCCAAAGCGCTACTGGAACACAGCCATGGGTTTGGTTAGCTGGAGGAGGCTCTTCCTATTTGTATAAGTCTACTGAAGTAAGACCAGGTTCAACAGGCATACAGAGTGCATTGCTCACGTCTCACAACATGGTTTTTGTCATTGCCAATGGTACAATGACCACAGGCCGGCTCAGTGCAGGTTCTATGACTGCCACAGACCCAAGCAACCACAGCCAGCTCGACATGAGTTCAACTGACAAGGATAGCAATGGCGATCCATTCTATACACTCATGGACGGCACGCCTGACTCCATTGCTGTTTGGGTAAAGTTCAAGCAGGAAACCCCTGTGGCTGATCATCCCTACGCTTCGATCAGCGCAGCTATCACCGACGGTACATATTATCAAGACCCCCAGGAAGCCGGTAAAACTTATAACAACGTGGTTGCAACTGCTAAAAACGCGAAGATAGAATCCAAAGGCTTTGTTTGGCAGCGAGTAACAGCACCTTTTGTCTATACGGACAATAACGTGAACGGCAAAGCCATTCTTATCACAATCTCCACGAATGCCGACCCGGGACAAGGCAGTACTGACAGCCTCTACGTGGACGACATCAGCCTCATCTACAATGTTGAGAAGCCCGCAGTAACCATCAACGGTCATGCCGTCACGCTTGACAAAGACGAGATAAGCACGACTGCCACAGATCCGGCTGCCGCCGTTGTTGCCGCCACCACAGCCAACAAGGGCTCTTTCGCTGCTGTCAGCGAGCTCAGCTCTTCCGCCGATCAGCGCAAGCTGCAACTGCTCTACTGCTCTGACGACCTGCAGACGATCAAGACATATACCCTCGTTATCAACAAGGGAGCAGAGACTGGTATCAGCCAAATCAAAACTGCTACCAACAACGACAGCAAGGTCTATGACCTCAACGGACGCGAGGTGAAGACCATGCACCACGGCAACGTCTACATCCTCAACGGTAAGAAAGTGCTGAAATAAGCTTTCAGACAGACAGAATGCGCAAGCAACTGTCTGACTATCAACTAAAAGACGAGAAAAGAAAACTTTACATCTTTTTGTCGCCAAAGAAAAATCCCGCATCTGTTGTACACAGATACGGGATTTTTTCTTATCTTTGCAAATGAGTCTCCTTGCGTCAGCGAAGATTCACCAAACCAAAATACTATAAAAGCCATCAGATGGAACAGCTATTGCACTACTGCTGGAAGCACAAGCTCTTCCCACTACAACAACTCAAGACCACCAGCGGACAAGACGTGGAGGTCATTGATCCGGGACTGCACAACCGAAATGCGGGTCCCGACTTCTTCAACGCTAAGGTGAAGATCGACGGCACGCTGTGGGTGGGAAACGTGGAGATACACGACAAGTCGTCGGACTGGTATCTCCACGGACACGAGAAGGATGACCATTATAATAATGTGGTGCTGCACGTCACGGGGAAGGCTGACACTGAGGTGAAGACCGCCAATGGCGATGTACTGCCGCAATTGGAGATGGAAGTGCCCGAGACGGTGGAAAGACACTACCAAGAGCTGTTGCAGGAAGACCAATACCCGCCCTGCTATCGCATCATTCCGCAACTTTCGCGGCTGACCGTTCACTCGTGGATGAGCGCACTACAGACTGAGCGCCTCGAACAGAAGACAGAGAAGATACGCCAGCGCGTCGTCATTGCCAACGGCTCCTGGGAGCAGGCTTACTTCGTCACACTGGCGCGAAGCTTCGGCTTCAGCATCAACAGCGAGGCGTTTGAGCAGTGGGCACTACACGTGCCACTGCATGACGTAGACCACCACCGCGACGATCTCTTCCAGATTGAGGCAATCTTTATGGGGCAGGCGGGAATGCTCAACACCGACGACATGCCGCAACGACACAGAAAGCAAGCTGAGGAAGACGAGTACTTTCAAAGGCTGAGACACGAATATCTCTATCTCGCTCATAAGTTTTCGTTGGAGCCCATCAGTGGACAGCGATGGCGCTTCCTAAGGCTGAGACCACAGAACTTCCCAACGATACGCATCTCACAACTGGCCAACCTCTATTATCATCGCCGGACAGGACTGAGCCAACTCGTCGACTGCAAGACGCTGAAAGAGGTGCAGCAACTCTTTGACACCGAGGCGACACCCTATTGGGAAACGCATTATACCTTCGGAACGGAAAGCAAGAAGGCTGAAAAACGACTGTCGAAAGACTCTGTCACCGTGTTGACGATCAACACGGTGGTGCCCATGCTCTTCGCTTACGGCAGACACAAAGAGGACGACAGGCTCTGCGACCGCGCCTTCGACTTCCTGGAGGAGCTCAAAGCTGAGGATAACCATATCGTCAGAATGTGGAAACAATGCGGACTCGACGTAGAAAACGCCGGTGACTCTCAGGCTCTCATCCAACTGAAAAACGAATATTGCGACCGCAAGGACTGCCTTCGCTGCCGATTTGGATACGAATACCTGAGAAATGTATAATGTATAGTGTATAAATAAAAATGAATAAATATCACGCAACACTCATGAAGTCTTATCTCTTCGAAACCCGTATGGAGGTGCGCGACTACGAATGCGACATCGAGGGTATCGTCAACAACGCCAACTATCTCCACTATACCGAACATACGCGCCACCGCTTTCTCCGTGCCCTCGGCGTGAGCTTTGCCGACCTGCACGAAAAGGGCGTGGACGCTGTCGTGGCAAGGATGCAACTGCAATTCAAGCGACCACTGAAATGCGACGATGAGTTTCGCTCGTGCCTCAACCTTCATAAGGAGGGCGTGCGCTATGTCTTTGAGCACGATATCTACCGTGCTTCCGACAACGCTCTCTGTTTCCATGCCGACACGGAACTGGTCACGCTCATCAACGGACGCCTCGGCGTGAGCAAGGACTACGACGATGCCTTTCTGCCTGTCATTGAGCGATTTGAAAAAGACGGTAGGCCCATCACTGCTTCTGACAACAATGTCTGTAAATAGCCTTTTTTCCTAAGCATGATCACTGAAGAGGAACTCATCAACACCATCATCCTGACACGTCTCAGCTACTTCCATCTCAACACGATGGTGGAACTCTATAAGCAACTGGGCTCCGCCACTGAGATCATCCGGCAACGCGATCATCTCAAGACAACCTTTCCCGGACTGCCTCAGCGCATTGCCGACGACCTGATGGATGCCGAAGCCATGAGACCAAGAGCCGTGGAGGAACTGGCCTATTGCAGAGAGCACGACATACAGATGCTCTGCCTCAACGACACGAACTACCCCAAGCGACTCAC
>ULKL01000123.1_pt1 | contig 27803 bp, 24 predicted proteins | sample 1951161 | NCBI WGS metagenome assembly ULKL01 (sample SAMEA4835501, study PRJEB28245) | human gut metagenome | biome: gut microbiome; material: fecal sample | place: Denmark | collected 2008
ATTAAGGGTATATGGATTAAATCCCTTAAAGATAAAGCCTTGCAGTATATCTTTTGAAGATCTCCTTCCGCCAAAGAAATAAAAAGCATGCTCAATTATTGACATCATTACCTCTACCATATAGCCAAGTAGAAAGCCGATAAAAGGTATCAACAAAAGAATAATACCAGAGGTGCTTCCAATGAAGTTAATAATGGCTATACCATTAGTTCCCATTATGCTTTCCCAATTGGAGCATACAGCAATAATTCCCAATATTGCTGCTATATATAATCCTGGTATGATAAACCTAATCAACTCTTCAATTCTGTAGTTCATACTGTTTCGATTTTAGAATTATAATCTTTTCCCCAAAGTAGTTTCGATAGTCTCTGCTTAAAAATATTACCCCAACGACTATTATCTGCATACTGTTTCATGGCTGAAAGAACCTCTTTTTTGTTAGTCAAAAGTAAAATATCATCATCGTTTAACCACTCAAACCATTCGCCCTTGAACTTTTGGTCATTATAGGCAGTAAATTTAGTCGGATTAAGGATAAACCTGAAACAAAGATTAATATTCGCATATTCTTCAATCCTACTTTTTAGATCTGAATAGTCTGGACTTCTATATAGTTCTTTAAGGTGTAATGCTAAATTACATTCTCCTTGAAAGTCAGACGAAACGTATGGCTTGCCTTTATATTTATCAAAAGTTTCTTGATTCAAGATGTGCAGGTTGCAAATAGTTTCAGCTGATGCTATCTCACATAATGATTTAAAATGAGATTTCATCCAGTCAATAACTATTATCTTCATGTCATCTGTCAAAACAGATGTCACTATCGCAGCAAAATCAGTGTTGTTCTGATTTTCAATAGCTCCCATGTAGTTCAAATAATCCCATGTCATATTTCCTTTTAAGATGGCTTTTACTAGGATTTGTGCCAAGTAATTAAAATTAATATCATGCCTCCTGCTTTTGGCCAACAGTGATAGAATAGAGCCAGCGATTTTTGCATCTGGTTGATTAGATTCAAATAAGGTACATATTTCAGCAATGAAAGAATTCAATCTCAGCCTAGTCCAATATTTTGCTATTAATTCATCAAGATGCTCATATTTAGGGCAATCTTTAATTGAATTACATACCAAAATTATATTTTTAAAGAATTGTTCGAGCATAAGATCTGTAATAATCCCTTCTTTGTCTGACTTTATCGAATATAGGTTCTCTATATATTCGCCAATTTTGTTTTTGAAAGCAGCATCTGCGGTTAGCTTTCGCTCTTTTCCTACATCCTTAAGAATTTTCTTTAACCTGTCTGTCGGTGTCTTATGAATCATTATTATTAGAACCTCCTTGAACAATTCCTTAAGTTTACTTTGAGGTGGGTCTGAAGGTATAAGATTGCTGTTAACAATACACCTAGTGACAGAATCATAATAAAACTGGCCATTAAAGTTGTTGTCAATGATTAGGTAATTGGTGTTGAGGAAGTCAAGAAACGTAATAAAATTCCATATTACGTTTTCTATATTGCTATTATAGGATCTCAGAGTACCTTTCTCTGCACCTTTCCTCTGTGTCTCTATTTGCTGAAGGAAGTCATTTATCTTTATAAGGTTGCTGTTTAGCTGTTTGCGGTTAATAAGGTCAGCAAACATTTCATTCACTCCTTCTGGAAGTGGCAGTTGCGCAAGTTCTTCATTAAGATTCATATTATAATACTGTTCCCTAATAAAAGAAGTATTTGAACCTTGGACACTTTCCTGCGAGTTGATGGCAGGCAAAGATACTGAATGCATGTTGTAAATGCATATGAAGAAAAGGGCGTATCTCTTACACAGCCACATTTGAGGAGCCAAGTCCTTATAAAGCTTATATGCCTCATAGAAATGCCCACTATGAAATAGAATATATGGCAATTCCAAGTCTTTTATCGTGTAAGTCAAGCTCTGTCCCCTAAGCAGGGATATTCTTGTACTTAGTTTGATTTGATTTAAATTATAAAGAGCGTCAACTCCATCATAAACTCTATTCCGCTTACACTTAGCTCTATATGATTCCGTATCAATTAAAATATGGTCTATACTATTAACATCGTCTCTAACCAATGCCGCCCTAAGTTTACCTAAATCCTTTCCATAACTTCGTATCAGTTTACGTACGCCTTCTTTACTAGAAAGGATATCTTCTAATTCTAATTGATAATTTCGAGGCAAAAACATGTTTATTCCTTCTCTACTAAAGCCTGCTCTTTTACCTTGAGGAAGCATGCACCTCCATGAATACCCTAATGATTTAACTTCTTGCAGATTCTCTTTGGCAAATTCTATAGCCATACCTACAATATCGGTGTGAGTCTTGTAATTTTGAATAATAGACAGCTGGTTGACAAGTGTTAGCCCTTTCTCCTTTAAGTTGAAGTCTCTACAGATTGAAGCTTTCAATCTGCCAAGCTCTTGACTAGCCTCTTCCTTTACAATTGATAGCACATTTATTCCACGATTGAATTGGTGATAACTCTCTATCTTTGATATAGAAGTATCCGTAAGCAGATAAACATGCTGCATATTACTACCAAGTTCCGACCTTATTTCTCTCATTATAAATTTAAGGTTAGGGTCATTGAATGAGAAGCCAATGAAAAGAACGACTTTCGAAACGAATTGAGAGATGACAAAAGAGCGTATCAAAGGAAACTTTCGGGCATAATCATAATAGTCATTCTCAGTAAGGATAATATTGTGATGCTTTAGGTCACCATGCATCTTGACTATCAATTTCTCACCGTGATTTCTAGGCAGATCACTGTCAGTTGCTACTACAAAGTATTGACGATTGTTCTTTAATGCGGCTTCTTCAAATAATGTATCATAGTTGGTTGTTATGATATGGCATGGATGCAAAGAAAGAATTGTATTGTGAATTGAATTTGGCGATGTCGCTCTATTGAGCAACACAGACTCTATCTTATCATAGTAATCTTTATCATCACTGATCTCACGGAACAGCTCGGCCAACTGAAGATTGTCACCTTTATAATTATCTCTAACATTCTCAGGCAAGACCTCAGATAGCTCAGTTATTAGTTTGCCCCAAAGTGGGATACCTGCGTCAGCGGACGTTCCGGCACCTGCAAATATGACAAGACGGTTCTCTTTAGAGGCTTTTTGAAGTGATTTTATGTAAGTTATTTGTGTACTGTCGAGCATAATGATAAAACTTCATTCAAATGAAATGGTGATAAATAATCTGTGATATTCAGGCTTGTCGGCTGCAAAATTCTCGATTCTCAAATTCTTGATATAGAAATAACCTTAAAGTATTCTTTATCAGCGAGTGCTTGATGAGTTTAGGCATCCAAAGCAAACTCTCGGAGGGAGAGAGGCAAAAGAACCGGAAAACATGACGAACAGACCTCATTCCCGTTTCCATAGAATGCTTCCATCCTCCTTGCTGCTCCTTGCGATCGTACTTACCGAAGTTGTCATATCGCAAGACGATAGCCAAGATTTTATTAACATACCTTTTATCGTTATCTGTGAGGGAGTAGGGGAAAGACTTTGTTTCCATACCAAGAACTTCTGTCAGCACAGCACCGAAAGCCTTGAAAGCACGGAGCAAGCCGAGCCGTTCGAGTTTAGCAGTAAGCTCTGAGACCACTATCTCTTCAGGCTTAGCCTCTAAGAACATCATCCAGTCGATAAACTGCCGCAGTGCAATGCCTTCTTTCAGGAAGTGGTGATAGATATGCACGAACAGATAGATGGCATTGAGAGCTGGGGGCAGTGTAGGAACCTCTACATCATTGATCACGACATGGTCGAGAATGTCATCAAAATAGCTTTCTATCAGTTCATCCCAGTACCGTTGCTTGCTGCTACTAGCGAATACTGCTGTGTGATAATGCATCTCAAATGGAATGCCATCCTTGGTAAATTCCAAATGATGACCAGAATGATCATCTGTTATCGTAACATCCTTTTCCATTTAAGATTTGGCCCTGTCCCAATCTTTCTTGAACACATAGAAGTCAACATCTCCACTTGTCCGTATCTCAGGCGTTGGATAGTACGATGCAACGGTCTGTCCCTTAAACACGAAGAAGCCTATGTCATTACTCTGCAGGAACTTCGCGAGCCATGCAACAGCATCGTCCGTCTTCGTATTTCGTCTGACGATTTTGGTGTATTCCCCCATCCAATCCATCACATCATCCTCTGATGGCTTATTGGCGACATCTCCAAGTCTATGGATTCCTTGCCAATATATTCCAATGATGGTTTGTTTCTTGGCAAAAGATAAAAGCTCCTGCCAATCAATCTTTGAAATACCTACAGGAGCCTTACCTGTTGGGTGCTGGCACCAACGTAAAAAATTAATGTAATCACTGAGAACAGACATTCTCATACTTTTCTTGTAACAGATGTATTCTATTCTTTATGAAAAACACGTTGACAAATAACTCCCTTGACTTCTTGCCCATCTTGTCACGTAGTTCGTCGTTTTGTGCAAGTTCTATAATTTTATCAGCGAAGTCGTTAACAATCAAAGGCAGAAGGTATCCATTAATCCCATTCTTTACACAGTCCTTGTTTCCAACAACATTACTCGCGATAATGGCTTTTCCTACTGACATTGCTTCAATGACGGCCAAAGGTAAACCCTCATTGATCGCAGTTGACAAGTAGAACGAGGATCTTCTGACATATTCCATGCAGTCACCATGGCTCATACAGGGCATCAGCATGATATTATCTTGAATATGTAGGTTCTGTATCTTCTGCTTGAATTCTGCCAATTCGGGTGAATGATAAACCGACACCGAGTAAAACGAATTTTAGGTTACATCCTATATAATTCTGTCTTCGATATATTGAAAAATCCATATTCACTTAAAGCTAATTCAATATGGAAATATGGATGAAACATGAGCACAGAATGTATTCATTTATGAATGCATTCTTTACTCATGTTTGAAAGAAATTTACTTCAGTGTGCTCTGATACCACTCATAGAGTTTCTTCACACCGTCTTCAATCTCGACCTTGTGGTGCCAGCCGAGGCTGTGGAGTTTGCTTACGTCGATAAGCTTACGTGGTGTGCCGTTGGGCTTGGTGGTATCCCAAACAATCTCACCTTCAAAGCCGACGGTATCCTTTACGAGATTGGCCAGCGCTTTGATGGTCAGTTCTTTGCCTGTACCAACGTTGATATGGCAGTTGCGAATCTCGCCAAGTGATGGGATGGCACCTCCACGACCTTCTGAGTTGTTGCGGTTCACCTCACCGTCGGTCTTTACGCCGTAGAACACAGAAGAGTATTTCTCAATGCCGATGATGTCGCTGAAATCGACGTTGAGCAACACATGCACGGAAGCATCTGCCATGTCCTCGCTCCAGAGGAACTCACGCAGCGGGCTGCCGTCGCCCCACAGCGTAACCTTGTTGTTGTCAATGCCGTAGAAGTCAAGTGCCTTGAGAATGCGCTCTTTCGGACATTCGCCATCAACATTGTCCTTGCCGATGATTTCTGCAAGCTTGGCAGGTGGGTTGATGGGCCGTTTGTTCATGTCTGTACGGATGGCATCCCAGTTGTCATCGTGGATGAGCTTTGCGAGATAGATTTTACGCATCATGGCCGGCATGACGTGGGAATTCTCTAAGTGGAAGTTATCATTGGGACCATAGAGGTTCGTTGGCATCACGGCAATGTAGTTTGTGCCATATTGCAGGTTATAACTCTCACACATCTTCAATCCGGCAATCTTTGCGATGGCATATTCCTCGTTGGTGTATTCCAAAGGTGAGGTGAGCAGTGCGTCTTCCTTCATCGGCTGCGGTGCATTCTTCGGATAGATGCAAGTAGAGCCAAGGAAGAGCAGTTTCTTCACGTGATGTTTGTAGGCCTGTTCGATGACGTTGCACTGCATCTTCATATTCTGCATGATGAAGTCGGCGCGGTACAGCGAGTTGGCCATGATACCTCCCACGAAGGCAGCAGCCAACACTACGGCGTCGGGCTGCTCCTGATCAAAGAAGTTCTTTACGGCGAGCTGGTCAGTAAGATCCAGCTCCTTGTGTGTGCGGCCCACAAGATTATTGTAGCCACGCTGCTTCAAGTTGTTCCAAATGGCTGATCCAACCAGTCCATGGTGACCGGCCACATAAATCTTAGAATCTTTCTCTAACATTTTACTTTACTATTCCTTTCTCCAAATATTCTTCCAGGTTCACACGCACTTTAGCTGCGGCATCATCCGCTGCGACTTTCTTCATATCGCTGTCAACCATGATTTTGACGAGTTCCTCGAATGAGGTCTTTGACGGGTTCCAACCTAGTTCTGCCTTGGCCTTCGTCGGGTCACCCCAGAGGTTAACGACGTCAGTGGGACGATAGAAATCTGGAGATACTTCCACGAGTACCTTGCCCGTTGCCTTGTCGATGCCCTTTTCGTCAGCTCCTTCACCTTGCCATTCCAGCTCAATGCCGACGTGATGGAAAGCGAGCGTAGCGAATTCACGTACCGTGTGCTGCACACCCGTTGCGATAACGAAGTCATCCGGCTTCTTGTTCTGCAAGATGAGCCACATGCACTCCACATAGTCCTTGGCATAGCCCCAGTCACGACGGCTGGATAGGTTACCGAGGTAGAGCTTATCCTGCTTGCCCTGCTTGATGCGTGCGGCTGCTAAGGTAATCTTACGCGTAACGAAAGTCTCACCACGGCGCTCACTCTCATGATTGAAGAGAATACCATTGCATGCGAACATGTTGTAAGCGTCACGGTACTCCTTCACGATCCAGAAGCCATATTGCTTGGCCACAGCATAAGGAGAATAGGGATGGAACGGCGTATTCTCATTCTGCGGTACTTCCTCCACCTTACCATAGAGCTCCGATGTAGAAGCTTGATAGATGCGGCATGTGTCAGTAAGACCACAGATGCGTACAGCCTCCAAGATACGAAGTACACCTACTGCGTCAACATCAGCCGTGTATTCCGGTGAGTCAAAACTCACCTGCACATGGCTCTGTGCAGCAAGGTTGTAAATCTCAGTTGGCTTCAACTTATCGACAATGCCTACGATTGACATGGAGTCTCCGAGGTCGGCATAATGCAAGTGAAAGCCTTCCTGACCTTCCAGATGCGCAATACGTGGCCTGAAATCCACCGATGAACGACGGATAATACCATGCACATCATAACCCTTACTCAGCAGCAACTCTGCCAAATAACTACCGTCTTGTCCTGTAATGCCCGTAATCAGGGCAACTTTTCTGTTTGCCATTATATTAATATTACAATTTTATTAGTTTGGGTAAGCATAGTATATTATCCCAAGGCGAAAGCCAAAAGAATTTCAGATAATTCTTATTTGTACTTTTATCTTGTAAAGCATCTATTATCTTATCCTCATATTTTCTGTCAAGATTATCTATTTTTAATGGAAACGATATAGTTTTTATGTCATATTTATCTATGAGAACTGTGCCAAATGCTCTACATGCCCTTACTAAACCAAGTTTATCAAGAATAGCTTCGACAACTGGCTTTATAACTTTATCATGATTGTCTTTGATAAAGACTTTCCAATGCTGCAATTTATCCTCATCAGCTTTGCCTTCAAGTGTTTGATGATATAGACTAATGAAAAGATAAACAAACATAGCTGTGGCATCAAGTTCAAATTCTTTTGAACTATTGCCTTTAGTCGCAGTTGAAGTGTGCAAGTCAAGGAAGTCATCCCAAATTCCTTGCTTCCAACCATTAACAAAAAATCTTGGCGATGCTTCCATGACTAGACCTATTAACGATTCTTATACATATTATCGTAATACTTCTGATAGTCGCCTGAAGTTACGTTGTCCATCCACTCTTGGTTGTCAAGGTACCAGCGGACAGTCTTTTCAATACCTTCCTCAAACTGTAGGCTTGGTTCCCAACCAAGCTCACGCTGCAGCTTGCGACTGTCTATAGCGTAACGCTTGTCATGTCCTGGACGGTCTGTAACATAAGTTATGAGTTTCTCGTCCTCACCTTCCTTGCGACCAAGCAGACGATCTACAGTCTTTATGAGCACGTGGATAATGTCGATGTTCTTCCATTCATTAAAGCCACCTATATTATATGTGTCGGCAATCTTACCCTTGTGGAAGATAAGGTCAATGGCACGGGCATGGTCTTCAACATACAACCAGTCACGTACATTTTCGCCCTTACCATAAACAGGCAATGGCTTACGATGACGGATATTGTTGATGAAAAGAGGTATCAACTTCTCCGGGAACTGATATGGCCCATAGTTGTTGGAGCAATTGGTAACTATTGTCGGCATACCATATGTATCGTGGAATGCACGAACGAAGTGGTCGCTTGAAGCCTTCGATGCAGAATAAGGAGAGTGCGGTCTATACTTAGTCTCTTCTGTAAAGAACTCAGTGCCGTAAGCGTGATGATGGTCACTTGATGCCTTTGTGGTGAAAGGACTTTCTATTCCTTCTGGGTGAGTCAGCTCCAATGCGCCATACACCTCGTCAGTAGAGATATGGTAGAAACGGCATTCAACTTCCTCACCATTCTTCTTGATATGCCAAGGCGTAGGCTGACTACCCCAATAGTCCTTTGCTGCTTGCAGCAAGCTCAATGTACCAATTACATTGGTATGGGCAAACGTGAATGGATCCTTGATGCTGCGGTCAACATGACTCTCTGCTGCAAGATGGATAATTCCATCTACCTGCTCATCCTCTATTAGCTTGCGGAAATCTGCAAAGTCGCAGATGTCCATCTTCACGAATTTGTAATTCGGTTTATTCTCAACATCTTTGAGATTGGCAAGATTACCAGCATAAGTCAACTTGTCAAGGTTGATAATTTTATACTCAGGGTACTTATTTACGAAAAGTCTAACTACGTGGCTGCCAATAAAGCCTGCACCACCAGTTATAACGATAGTTCTTTTGTAGTTCATTGCTTACTTGTTTAGAAGGTTATTCATACATTTTTTCAGAGAATCCGTCCAATATGGGATCTTTATACCGAAAGTCTCTTTTATCTTTGTCTTGTCAAGTACAGAATATGCTGGACGTTTGACTGGACTTGGGAACTCGTCACTATGACAAGGTTCTATGTCGCATGCAGTATTACCAGCAAGTTCCGCAATCTTCTTTGTAAAGTCATACCAACTGCACACGCCTTCATTTGAGAAGTGGTAGATTCCTGTTTTACCATTGTATATACGGTCCTCCACAATATCATAAATAACATCGGCAAGGTCACCTGCATAGGTCGGTGTACCGGTCTGGTCAAAGACAACCTTCAACAGAGGCTTAGTAGCTGTCAGGTTGAGCATTGTCTTGACAAAGTTGTGTCCAAACTCGCTATACAACCATGCCGTCCGTATAATGATATAATCACATCCAACAGCTTGGATTTTCTGCTCTCCATGTAGCTTGGTCAATCCATAAACGCCGGTAGGAGTTCCTTTTTGGTCTTCTCTACAAGGAGTATTATATGGATCTCCACCAAATACATAATCAGTAGATATGTGAACAAGCAGTCCACCTACTTCCTTCATCGCCTTTGCAAGGTTCTCCGGGGCTGTAGCATTTAATGTCTCTACAATATCACCTGTCGTTTCTGCCTTATCTACATTAGTCCAAGCAGCGCAGTTGATGATGCACTTGACATCATTATCCTTAACCATCTTTCTGATAGCATCAAGATCTGTGATGTCAAGTTTCTGATAGCCGTCACAAACATCTGTGAAGATATAGTGGTCTTTAGAATTCTTACTGACGAGCTGCATTTCATTACCAAGCTGCCCGTTAGCTCCTGTTACAAGAATATTCATAACAATTATTTCTTAAATCCTTTAAATTTTCTCACTCTGGTCAGGAGCGTACAAGTCAACATTATAGTCGAAGGGGGAATCAAAGTCCTTTAGCAACTCATGCTTGGTATCTTTCTCTGAAAGAATGGCATGCTCTGTTGGGATTTTCCAGTCAATACCGAGACTCTCGTCAAGAATACTGATACCACCGTCAGCCTCTGGATGATAGAAGTTATCACACTTGTACTGGAACACAGCTGTATCTGACAGTACAGAGAATCCATGAGCAAAACCACGAGGGATAAAGAACTGCCTGTGATTATCCTCTGTCAACTCCACAGCAACATGCTTTCCGTATGTCGGACTTCCCTTACGAATATCAACAGCCACATCAAGTACAGCACCACGCACACAACGAACAAGTTTGCTCTGGCTGTATGGTGGACGCTGGAAATGTAATCCTCTCATTACACCATAAGAAGATTTTGATTCATTGTCTTGAACAAAATCAATGTTACGCACTTTAGCGTCGAAATCACGCTGAGAGAAACTCTCAAAGAAATATCCTCTTGCGTCATTAAAAAGGAGTGGCTCAATAATTAACACACCTTCAATTTCTGTTTTTATTACTTCCATTGTTATTATGTTTTTCTAATTTCCAAAAGAACCGTGTGAACTTAGACACAACCCACCATTTTGCTTCACTTGGACAAACAAAGCCTAGATGATAACACCTGCCAAGTACCCATTTATAGTTGCGTAGAGCATCGTGCCAGCCATTATGATGGAAAACATATTTACCACGACCGAAGTTGCCTACTGTCATAATGTCCTCCATCATTATCTTTGCCCATTGCTTTTCTTGATAAGAGAATGGCTCAATTTGTGAAGGTAGACTTAATCCAAGGTATTCAACGCAAATACATGCAAAGATGCGGAACGCCCGTTGCATCTTCATCCTGTACAAGTATTCGTCATGCAGCAACCAATCTATCTTATCGGCGCATTTATCCAAGAACATTGCGTAGTCTATGACTTGTCGCAATCCAAGACCTTCTTCGTATACATGGTTTACCATGTGGCTTACCAAGAATACACTTTCAAATGTTGGAGGAAATACATTAACCTTGTAACCGTCTATATCTGCTTGGACTAATTTGTTGGGAAATATCTCTCCAAACATTTCCTGCATAGCTCTATCTGTAGATGGACGCTGGTAGTTGTGAACTTTATAGTGTGGTTCAACTGTAACGCCGTTTACCCATGCCATACCATGATGTTCATGCACAATAGTTCTATCAACCTTCCCTATAGTTTCAAGAGTATCTAAAGTCTTAGCAAAGTCTTCCTTACTTACAACAAAGTCAATATCACCAGGCTGACGATGTAAAGGTTGTGGATAGCGCAAAGCTGTTATTTGTCCTTTCATAAACACAGCAGTAATGCTATTTTCCTTTAATGCTTTGTCAATTTGGACAATTGTCTCCCGATGAACTTGATTGTGCTGAACTATCTTGTTTTGCCGTCCTGCAAGATCCATTACTGTATCCTCATCCGGTATTAACTCTTTGGGAAGTAAAGATATACCATCAAGCAAAAGACCTTTTACTGTTTCTATATCTGCAAGATATATGACATCCTCACATGATACATCTTTAAAGAGAGATGCATCTGGTTTCACTCCCCAAAGTGCAGATTTAACTATCTCTAGTAGCTGTTGCTTAGTTATCTCACGTCCATTCATTATGATCTTCATTATCAAGAATTAAAGAATTTAAGAAATAAATAAGCCACATGATTTACTCAATTCTCTAATTCTCAAATTCTTGACATAGAATCTACTTGTTCTTCTTAGCTTTCTCTAACAACTCCTTAAAGTACTGCTCATGCTGGTCAACAAGATGCTCCCAAGAGTATTCATTCTTGATAACCTCGATGTTTGCCTCAGTATAAGCCTTCTTATACTTAGCGCAGATTTCATCTATATTATCAAGTAGCTCTGTTACTTTCTCAGCTGAACCATAATAGAGGGAGTTTTCTTTCAAGACAGCACGGTTGAAGATATTATCGTGAGCAAGTACAAAGCATCCCGAAGCCATTGCTTCAAGAAGTGAAGGATTGGTACCACCGACACTATGCCCATGGAAGTAAGCCTTGGAGAAGTGGCGGACAGAATCCAACTTCTTGAAGTCATAGATACCTCCTACAAACTTAATACCTTTTTCGTTCCCATACTTAGCAACAAGCTCCTTTCCGTGAGGAGTGTTGGTCTTACCAACAACGATTAAAGGTCGCTTACCATTCTCCTTGGAATGTAGATAACCTTCAATAGCCATCACGATATTGTTCTCTGGCTCCAAACGTGCAACCAAGATGAAGTATTCTTCCGGTTTAAGTCCGAACTCTTTGAGGTAATCTACATTAAAGTCGGTGTGGACATCAGCACCATAAGCCAAGAACTTACTTTCCACTCCAAAGTTCTCCTTATAATAGTCGTGAATACCCATATTATCGGCGATAAGGTACTGACTATGCTTAACCGCCTCCTTCTCCTCCCAATGAATGAACTTCTGTACCCATTTATTGAACTTAGTTCGTTTGTACTCCAGTCCATCCATGTTGGTAACAACAATTGGGTCCTTGATTTTTTTGACATTAAACCAAATGAAAGCAGGAATGATACTTGTATATCCAGCTTCATATATAATGTCGAAATGTTCCTTCTTTAGAGCATCCTTCAATGAAGCGAAATCATAGAAGAAAGATCCGACACTCCCACCCATCCAAGGCTCTGGACTATATATGTGTTTTATATGAACACCTTTATACTCATCTTTCTTATATGGATGATAAGAAGGAGAGTAAACGGTTACATCATGTCCTCTCTTCGCAAGTCCTACAGAGATATACTCCGCAAACTGCTCAAAGCCTCCGTAATTATTTGGTATACCACGGACACTAACGAATGCAATTTTCATTATTGTTGATTGTTAATAGAACTTATTGTCTTAAAAATTATAAACGCTTTTAACCTTATAGTCTTTTGAAAGAAAAATAAAATTTATAAAAAAGCCATTTTAATATATTAATCCTAAAAGGAGAATTCTTGAATATTGAATGATATATTCGATATTGCTTTTTTATATGGGATGCCTTATTCATAAAATACCTCACACCTACATCATTAGCTCCTAGAACATTTCCTGTATGTTGTCGGTACCACAATGTGGGTTTATGAAGGTATTTTATAACACCATAGTGGCTAATCATTATTGCACACCAATGGTCATATAAAACGTATGGCGGGAATGGCAAGATATATTGTTTACACATAGCATTCATTATACAAGTATTACCTTGAACAATGTTCATCGCTGCAATTTTGGTTGTGTTATTTGTAACATCTTCATATTTCTGCGATTTAAAGAAAGATGGCGAAATTACATTCTCATTATCATCAACACAGGTAGAGTCTGTACAAACAAGTATGGGCAGTCCTAGATGCCTAGATTCCATTTTTTTCATGGCCTCAAATGAAATATCAACTTTATTAGGCATCCATTTGTCATCTTGATCACAGAACATGAAGTATTCAGAATCAGATTTACTAATTAGAATTTCTAATGTTTTAGACAATCCAAGATTCCCCTTGTCATCTTTAACCAAGACAATGTTGCTATATTTAGAAGCAATTACATCCAGTAATTCTGCAGAAGAATCCGTAGAGCCATCATTTCTTATTATGATTTTGAAATCCTTGAATGTTTGATTCTCCAGAGACTCTATCTGCTCTCTTATGTATTTTTCGCCATTATAAACAGGCAGAAGAATATCAATCATCGAATAACTTTAAGTATATATTGTTTTAATATTGTTTTGATTAGTCTAAAGACCAATCCCCATGCACCACATTTCCGGAACATAAAATCTACACACTCTTTTTGTACTGGGGCCCAATTTCCAGACATCGAAATACCATCTCCATCATTAATCGAAATAGGAGCTTTATATTTTGCAACTAGTTTCTCATCAACTTGTATGAAAAACAGGTAATCAGAAACTATATAGGGGTGGGTTACTAGATAAGAACCATATTTTTCATGAAGTACCTTTTTATAAAAAAGAGATTGATGCAAGACACGACCCTTTCCGAAACTCTCCTTTACTCCAAAGAGTTTTCCCTTAATTGACACTATAAAGTCAGAATAAATAAAAGAGTAACTATCCATTAATCCAGAATCTACAATATCCTTTACAATATGATTGTTGCTGAACACGTCTCCGGAGTTCATAAAATTGAGCCAATCCCCATGAGCCAGTTTTATAGCTTTATTCATGGCATCATAAATTCCTCTGTCAGGTTCGCTTATGACACGAACGTTTTTATGCGAATATTCAGCTATAATCTTTTTAGCGACTTCTATAGTATTGTCACTCGAATTACCATCAACTATAATATATTCAAACTCTTCGTATGTCTGCCCAAGGACAGAGCGGATAGTTCTACCAATCTCTTTTTCTGAATTAAAACAGACTGTAATTATACTTATTGAATTCATATTTTCATACTTTTAAAAGAAAGAATTTTCTACTTAATCTATGTTGTTGAATATTTGTTGATATACTAAAACTAAGCCACGTCAATAAGAATGTGCCCAATAGAACAACTATTGCATGTTGTATTTGAAAATTCCAAAAAGTTGCATTCAGCAGTACTATAAAGTTTAGTATCTCTATATGAATAAGATAGATAAGCAACGACTGCCCCCCCCATTTTGTTAAGATATTTAATTTATCAACATACTTACTAAACACATGATAGATAACAACCATCATTGGCAAAGCAATAAGATTATTAGTAATAATGTTAGGTAAAGATAAGTCTGAAAGAATATTATAACGGAAACTAATACCAACTAAAATTCCTATAATAGAAAAACATAAAACTTTTGAATTGTGTCCATATCTTAAATATATGCCATATCTTCTGAAGCCATATCCAAGGGCATAAAAGATAAATTCGCCCTTGACCCGACAAGGTATTTCGATACCATATTTTGATAAGACAACGAGTATCACCGTCAATATAATAGCTTGATTCACTTCGTTTAATAACTTATAATTGGTTTTAGTGTGTATTCTAATCATAATATAAAGTATAATTCTACACACAAACAAGCATTTACAAAACCAATAGAACCATACCAATGACTCAAGATGGTAAGTCTCACCATTCCACCAATAATTCAACAATTCTCTAATACCATTTCCTAAGAAAAAGATAATTAAGCAAGGGTATACTAATGATTTGAATGACTTCCATGTAAACTTTATAAGGGAACCACCTTTATAAGTGTATACAAAACCTGAAAAGAAGAAGAACATTTCCATGTACCAACTACCAAGGAAATCAAACCATAAGTATTCTTTGTAAGTATTATTAAAAGTACATACAAAGATATGACCTAATACAACAAGTAATATTCCAAATCCCTTTATGTTGTCAATCCATTTTAACCTATTCATAATGTTTTTCAATATTAGCAAATTATGGTCAATTTGTTACTAACATGAAACTAATTTTTCATAGTCTCTTTTGCGATAGTAGGGGATTAAAACATATGCAAGGTAAAGAGGCTCAAAAATAAAACTATAGCTTATATTAATAAAAATGAATAAAATAAAAAATAGAAGATTTCCTTTGTAATGGAATACATTGCGCAACCATTTCGAGCCTCTATACAAATACAGATAGTACAGAAAACCGAAAACAATACCCATATTTGCGAAAATACGTAGACAGCCATTACTTAATGACATGTTTACACCAAATAACGAATGTAAATATTCCATTGGCGCTGTTGCATTTCCTATAATTGGCTCATGAATAATGTTTAGAGCTTCAAGGTACAAACCATAAAATCTCTGAGGCACAAATACTTGATCTATAGATCCGTAATAGTCCATCATGCTCATCAAGTCGTTCAGGTTATCCTGTGTTATCCAAAGACTCTTAATTTTCTCACCCATAAAATCAAGACTAAACATATAAGCAAAACCAGCTATTACAAGGGGCAACATAAAGAAAAAATATTTTATTTTAGTGTTGTAAAGATAAAACAATGTCAATAACGCCAAACATGCATATGCAGTAGTTGATAAAGACGATAATAAACTTAAAGTTAATACAATAAGTCGTTTGTTCTTCAACTTAAAACCATTTATCATTAAATTAAAAAAAATAGCTATTGCAACAATGCATCCATAGCGTCCTGGCTCCCACGCAAAACCACAATTTCTAGGCACTATCGCGGCATCGCTAAGCTCCATATTACCCCAAATAAATATTGTGTATTGTTCCAAACCATCTCCTTTTATTGGGCTCAATTTAAGAATTTCTGTTATTAAGTTTGGAGCTAATAAATAAGCTACCCATAGAATTAACCCTATAAATGATAACTTATAAACAACATCTTCATAATACTTTGCGGATCTGAATCCATATAATTCAATAATAGAGAATGCAAAATATATATTCATGAGTCTCATTATCATATATGGAGAAAAAGTCCTATACTTTATGTACTGAAAACCCGCCCATATTATTAATAATATAAAAAGCAGATTACTGTAACATTTAGTGATTTGCACTTTCTTTTTAAACATTAAGAAAGTTGCAAATACAAACATTATCAACTTGCCGATTAGATTTTGCAATATACTTTCACCTTCACCACGTTGAAGTCCTACACTCTCTAATCCATTAGCTGTATAAATCGTTGCCGACCCCAGAAACAATACTAATAGAAGGAAATACCAATATTTGGCATCGTATCGTATTTTTTTATTATTCATTATTTCTTGATTTTTCTTATCATAGATTGGGATGATGAGCCGTTGTTATAAATCTAAAATTTGCTTATGGTTTTTAAGCACATTTATATATGAGCAGTTTTCAATGACATATTGTCTTGCAGACTTACTGAGTTCCTCGTAGTTCTTGCTGTTCAGTACCCAGTCTATTCCTCTTGCTAGATCTTCGGAATCCTTGTACTTAGCTAAATACCCATTCCTCTTATGAGAAATCTGCTCTGGTATTCCACCTGTAGCAAACCCAACAACTGGTATGCCACAAGACATAGCTTCGATGACGACATTAGGGAAGTTCTCAGCTATTGATGATGTCACGTATGCATCTACACTATTATAGATGTCGATTATCTTCGATTGATCTCTAACAAACCCCATAGGAATAATCTTATCTTTTATATCAGAGGGATAAGCATCAAGATTTACATTTCCAACTATCACGAATTCAACATTCTCTGTCGTGACTAGTTTCATTGCTTTGCACAAATACTCAAATCCTTTATAGATGTTATTGGCATCTACCGCACTAAGCATCATATAACGCTTGAGCGGTTGCAATCCCAACTTTTCTCTACATTTTTGCTTATTCATCGGCTTGAATACGTCTGTATCAACTACATTAGGGCAGACAATGACCTGATTACTGCAAAAAACAGATGATTTTTTTGCACAGTTCGCAAGCCATGCGCTTGGTGAGGCAATGATAAAATTGCCCTGTCCTTTCCACTCTTTAATCTTTTTTTTCTGCTGGCACAGGGCTAGATTCTTGAGCATTCTAAGCTGTGGGCAATTGCTGCATTCAGACTTGTAATTATTACAAGATAGAGAATAGTGACAACCGCCTGTGATAGGCCACATGTCATGCATAAACCATACTACTTTCTTCTTATTTTTAAGAAGATAAGCTATATCCTTATATCCAAGGAAGTCGTTTATCCAGTGGATATAAACTATGTCGGCATCTTGCACTTCTTCTAGCTCCCAAATTTTATAATTGCCAAACATATAGTGCCAGACATATTTAGGATATCCTATTAAATGACTTAACACTTTCGTTATGAATTCCTTAAACTTATCCTTTGAGTTGATTCCAAGAATAATTTCTTTGGGAGTTCCTTTCAAGACCATAAGTTTGGAATCATAGCCTGCTCTTTCAAGAGCTTCGCTATGTCTGAATGCCGCATTTCCAGCACCGTCATATCCCAATTTGCAAAGATGTAATATCTTCATGTACTAAAAAAATATATTATTTTTGACATACGAAATTAATCAGTTATGTCTATATTTAATTTCAATCTTAGTTTCTCTACTTTATCATGCCATTTTTCTGCTTCCCATCCAACAATTAACTGAAGCTACATCTATAGCTTTTGTAGGATCCTTGACATTTGTGATAAATCTTATATCATTTTCGATTTTTGATGAATATTCATTTTCCTTTGGTGACTTGGGAATCAATTTACAATCTACTTTATCCAAGAGCATATTAAGCACTCTGTCTTCACCATCGTTAATCACTTGCTTAATTCTCACAATATGATCATTGTTCATAAAGATTGATCTGAAATCCTTACCGATGTTTTTCTCGTCAAAGAATTTCTTTTCGAATTCAGCAATTACCTGATGTGTAAACATTGAAGTATTGTCATAGTAACAATAGTTCTTAAACTTCTTATATGCCTCGAATATTTGTTGAGTAGTAATTTCCATCGTTCATGGATTTTAGCATTATTTACAATTAGTATTTGCTTTATTAAGGTTTCTTAGCTGACTATTTTCCAGCACAACAACAGAACCTGTAGTTATATCCTTTGTTATCACGCAGTTCTGGCCAATGGTTACATTATCTCCTATATGCACGTCACCGATGATTTTCGTACCTGCGCCAATAAAGACTTTGTTGCCTATTGTGGCTGACTTACCATCCTTAGCCGATTTGTGACCTATCAGTACTCCAGGGTATAAGGTGCAGTTCTCGCCGATTCGCGTAGCGGGGTTGATGATGATTGGTCCCCAGTGCCAGATTGTCAAGCCCTTGCCACAGGTGTTAGGCGGTATCTGAAAGCCGGTCTTGTAGCCAAGCTTACGAAGACGATACAACCAGTAGATTCTCATCACCTGATGCCGCCAAAGGCCTTTAGCGTTAACGCACCATTCCACATGACGAAGAGCTACGATATATTTCCATATATAGCGCTGGTCTGAGATTGTGTCGCTTAGCAATATTGTCTTGAGTGTCTGCCATCCTCCCAGCAGAGTCTGATAGTTCTTGAAGTCTGCAGAAAGATATTCCCTTAAATCGTGCTTGTTAAAAATCATTTTTCCTCGTATGTCCAAACGCTTGCCGATTACTTACTGGATAGACATAAATACAAGTTCACTTTAGTATCATCCCGTCTTTCAAGCCTCTGCATATCCACTTTAGACGTTTGTACGCATAGTCTCCACTGCTTTTTTCGTAGTCCACAGCGTTTAGCAGTTCTGAGGAATTACCCTTGTCTAACAGCTCACTTATCTTTTGTGCTATCTCATCAACATCATCACAGTCTTTAACCAATACCATATTGGCCTCCTTAAAAACAGATATGGCGCTAACATGAGTGGATATGAGCAGTGAACAGTTGCAGATAAGGGCATCTATCGGGCTTATCCCAAAAGGCTCACAGTAGGCGGCGTCAACATACAATGGTACTTTATCCAACTCGCTCAAATAAGCTTCTCTATCCATCTGTCCCATGACTTTGACAAAAGGAAATTGTGTGTCCAACGATGGATTTTGAGGATATATGAAGCCGAAAGATTCTACCATGATATTGGCACCCTGAGCATTTAACTTCTCTATGGCCTTGCAGACATTGATATTGTTTTTTATTGCTCTATTGCCTCCACCAATCGCTATCACATTCTTATACTTATTTTTCTTAGGGCGAGGCTTAATATCTACTCCATTGTTCACCCACGTTAGCTTGTCCTTATATTGTGGGTAATGTTCTGCCACCCATTCTGAATATTTTTTTGATGCACAGATAATGGCATCTGCCTCATCTTGTCTCATCATATCGTCAGCAATCTGATTCGCTGGCACAAACTGATGATTGATCTCACCCTCGAGCTTCAAGTCGCCATGCTTTAATATCGCAACTTTTTTCCCAAGTTTCTTGGCAATCTTGAACAGCTTCATGCCGCCATACGCTGAGAATACCACCACATCAGAGGCCAACAGCTTATAAAAAACCTCTATAGCCCTTTTTATCCCTCCAGCAGAGTTAATGTACAACATATCAGTATCTGCATGTAAGATCAATGATTTATTTACATTCGCTGGACCAGCATTTTCTCGCCAATCACCAAATAACAGTATCTTCATATTTTAATCTTTAATAGTCTTTGTATTATTGTGCTAAGCGTATAGCTTAACTGACTTGTTGCACTTCCTAGCGCTTCTTGGCAACGGATTGCCGCCGAACCAACAGTAATGTATAATCTTGGGTATCATAATCATCTTGTTTTTTTAATCATTTATGTCCATTCTTTAAAAACCTGCCCATAATAGCTGAAAGGCTTCCCCAAATAGAATTGCCCCTTTTGAGCATGATCGCCAGTCATCTTCTTATCAGGGCAAGTCAATTTCCATAAGTATTGTGATGCATGGCGCAGTTCCAAGTTCCTATGCCTATCTAAGAACTTCATTTGGCTAACAGACCACGGATTTTTATCTAAGATGGAAAATGCAGCAGCCCAACTATGAATATTGGGATTTTCTTTATAATTCCATAGCCCAACCCTTCCTACGCTCATTGCTATCATCCTACTTTTAAGACTTGACAGAATGGAATATTGTTGATACTTTGGATTATGGTTATTATAATGGTTGAGTAAACTCCAAATTGTATCGTGCTGCTTAGCCAAATGTTTATCTATGGACTTTTTCCTTATTCTTAGATTTCCTTTCCAATTAATGTCAAAGCCGACAAAAGTTATCCAAGGAAATGTATTTTCCCCTTTTTCACCCCATTCATAAGGTCCACGAGTTTTGCCATCCCAAAACTCTCTCGCATGCGTATAATTCATAGGCATTGACTCATGAGGGAAAAGTTTCGCGCTTTTTATCGCTTTATTGTAAACCGACAATGCTTCTTCTACTTCTGTTTTATTTGTACCTAACAGAATCATATCATCACAGAAACGGAGATATAACATATCTTTATCTCCTATATAATTTTCTACAGCCATGTCAACAAAATGCATAACTATATTGGCTATTAGACCAGATAATGCCCCTCCTTGGGGTACACCTAAGCTTTGCCTCTTGGAACGTGCCCTCTTATTTGATCCCTTGAGCAATTCGTCAATCCATTCAATATGACATTCAAATCCTTGTTTCCCTTTGATAGAATCCCATATTTTATGATATGGTTTATTGTTGTAAATAAGAACCTGTTCTGCGAATCCAAAGCAATCAACATAGCTATAAAACCAGCTCTTGATTGGCCTAAATTCCCTCGGCGTTAAAGCAATATCCCTCTTAATTTTTGAAAAAAGCATATTGAATCTACCTTTAATGACTTTGTGGTCTATAGTATCATAAAACTTTTGCATGTCACATTCAGCAACATATATAGGGCGGTCAATATGATTTATACGGTATGCTTGTATATCTTTTACAGCATTCATGTGTTGGAATGGCAAAGACGTTTCTTTAGGTATACGAAAAGCATAAGAGCAAGGAAGAAAATATTTGTCGAACAATGTCGTTAACATTTTGTTATAAAGTGACAGGACGATTTTTATTTCTACATCAAAACTACAAACAGGACGACATATTATAATATTATCTTTTCTCTTCTTTTCTAGCACATGAACAGTCGGAGATGGTATTTCTTCAGTTGGATTAAGAGCCATTTTTACAATGGTATCTGCCTCATTACATAGGTTTGCATACCATTTCTCTTTTGATTCTACTTTTACTGCTTTTAGATACGTGTAATATAGCTTACGTTCATTTCTCTTGATAGAATCTAGTTCTTGTCTGGTTCTACCTAAATGACACCATTTAGAGCGAGGAGGGAAAAGGCTGTATATGAACTTCGTGGTTTTGCTAATCATGGTGCTCTTCTCATTCTTTTCGAACTTAACGAAATCCTTAAGTTGTTTATCATCAGCCTCCTTGTCAGCAAGTTTGCAGCGAACTTTTATAAGTCGTCTGACTACCATGTCTCTGTTTATATAAGAACTTAGCATAAGCAGAAAGTATTCATTTAATATTCACGTTCAATAAAATACACGATTCAGAGAATTAATTTGTCCCATACAACCCACTGACGGTGCTGTCTCTATTCAATCTATGAGCCAATACTCACCACCTCCGAAAAGGCGGTCTTATGAATTTAAATTTAGTCCTTTCTGCTTAGCTAAGTATATGATTGATCCAAATCCAACCTTACGGGTGTTTCTGGAATAAGCATCAAATATCAAATGATCACTTTTTGTTTCATCGTGATTTACTCCATCTAAACGGCAGAGTTTTAAGAACATTTCTCTACCTTTTATCGGATGAATTGATGTTGCTATTGCAAAAGCAACTTTTACCCAACTCTCATAAGTATCTGTTATTGATACTTTTTTCTTCAATAACTTCTTGTATATAGTGTTTAACTTAAACCTGTTTTCACTATTATGAGGGAAGTTAGACATCCCATAAACGTGATTCCAATCTAACTTTTTTAGGGCAACAGCTTTTACTTCTTTATCGTTTTTTTTGTCTTGAGGGACGCTTAACTCATCATATTTAACTTCAAATACAGAACTTGTATCTTTTAACACAAGATATGGATCCCAACTTAAAAAGCAGAGCCTTGAAATATCAGATCCACTTCTGTCTAATTCTATACCATAATTAGATAAGAGATACATATACAATTGCCGGAAAGCTACTTTGTGTTTTGTGACCATATCAATATTACTCAACGAATTATCATAATGTAAATGAACCAATCCTTTGTATCCTCTCCCCGATGGTGAAACCCAGAATGCTGCAACATAAGGATCGTTATTCAAATATTCATGAACATCATAAAGTTTTTCTGACTCAATATGGTCAATATCTATAACCAATAGATTGTTGTACTGAGTACATTCTTCCTGTTTCCTGTTACCAGGGAACAATCCACTGAAAGTTACGGCATGAAGCTGTGTCTTGTACTGCTTTGACAATAAAATATTGGAATCTCTATATTTACGGACATTCTCAACAGTGGGCTTGAAATAATCCGACTTTATGCCACGCAGTACACGAGACACAGGAATCTCAAGACTTTCCTTACCGGTATATACCTTGAAGTAAGAGACCTTAATATTTTCGAAGATGTCTTTGCCTATCAACTTTTTACAATCCGAATTCATAAGGGCACATTAATTCGATATACCTTTTAAACAACAAACTAAATATTTCATCTATTAAAATAAGTATCGAATAGCGAAAAAAATAATTGCAATAAGAATATTTAGTATCGGACAGAATCTCAAACGGCGGTACGTCTTGCTGGTAAGATGTCAGATTATGAGCGCATCTGTTTTTTGTGTCTATATACGATCTCTTCATAATGATTACGCATAGTTTCCGAGAAGAAGTTTGCATCTGTAAGTTTAAAGTTATCCTTGTTTAAAACATCTTTCCAATGTTCATTGAAGAAAGCAAAGCCTTTCTCATCCCACAGATAAAGGTTTGAACTTCTGACAATGTGCTTGACTTCTGCGAATGCATACATAGATAACTTATCATCTACACTAATTGGATGAGCAAATACATTATTTCTTATTTTTTCTTTCTGCCGTTCAGTAAGTTGGGTCTTACCCTGAGCAAACTTCTTTTTGTTTTGGTTTACTATAATGTTATTTGCCTTTATAAGTTTAGCTTCGTTTGAAATATCTTCACTAATATCAAAATCTAAGATAAGCATGGGATCGAAGCTTTCATCCTTCTCTTTAATATTTTTTACAATATCCGAATATACCTTCTTCTTGTCATTATAATTAGAGCATTCTCCATAGCTGCCTCTCTGATATTCATACCGATATCTATAGTTGTTTGTTGCCATCTCCCAACATATACATTTCATTTTTTGTTCTTGTGCTCCTGTCATTTTTAAGAAAAGCGACTGAAGATAGTACTCGCCTAAAGGATACGACTCTATTCCTTTAGGTATAGAACGACATGCATTCGCCCCATCATGAAGTACATCAAGAAGAGGTTCTAGTATGAATTTTGTATGGACTTTATTGTACATAAGCCTGATAGGTGATAATAGAATCGTTAAGACGGTCTCTTAGGTTACTCAATCTGTTTGGGTTTTTTAGATATACGTCATTTTCATCAAGGCCTCTCTTTGCTCTGATTTTCCCTTTTATAGCATCGACTAGAGGTTGGACATTTTCATTAAGAGTTTTATTCTCAAAAACGACTTCATAGATAAGTCCAAATAGCCAATAGTCGGCATCAATCCATGAGGTAAACGCACCTTTTTCATCAAGATTAAAATGTTTCTTAAGCCTTTTAACATCGTCCTTTAGTATAGAAAATCTATGTTTCCATTCACTGTTTGGAAATAGGGTTCCCATACTGAAACCATCGAATTTGTCCTCATTATCTTCTTGGTCTAATCCTACCAAATAGGAGACATAATCAGCATAATATGACTCTCTAGTTCTATTGGCAGAATATTTTTTCATGACCTCTGTCAAACGTTTTCCTTTACCTACATATTGAGATAGTATTGAAAGATAACGTACAAAATCTATCTTAGAATATTGAAGTCTATCTTTAATCTTTATGTTATCTAAAACGTCTTGACCGTCTTCAGCTTCACCATCAAAATAGGGCTGTAATGAGGAATTCATATAATATAGAGAGCGGCGACTCTCTAATGGAGACAGCCTCTTACCAAAATAGTTTATACTACGAAATAGTTGAGCAAAGTAGCGTTGTATTTCGTCTCTGTTGGAACTATCAGGAACAACATAGGAGAAACCGATGAAAGTCTTTTCAAAGAATTCGTTGTTGAGCGTATTATTAAAGATAATATATTTATCGTCACGGCTTATACGATTCCTAATTTCATTGATTGAATTACTGAAGACATTATCAGAAAGCAATAATTTAAACGTCCATTTTATAGGGCCTCTGTTTTGTTCTTGAAGGTTGACTAAATTTTCATCGTCACTATCATCCTTATCGGCTATCTGGTCTTCCGAAGTAAACTTTTCTTTATTGGGAATATAGCCTAATTTTGCTAATAATATAGATGTGAGCCTTTGTTGCCCGTCAATTATTAAATTCCTTGGTTTTTCGCCTTTGGGGCTATATAAAGCTAAAGTAACAGGCTGTACGAACTGTTCATCTTGTAATGATTTTATTAGTCTTGCAATATCAGCTCCATCCCAGACAAAACTCCTCTGGTAATTAGGCAATATAATGTCTTTCTTCAAGATAAGTTCTATCCAGTGTTTAAGTGAATATTCCCCGTAGTATATATGGTAGGTCATAATTAATTCTTTTACTAATCTATTCAATTGTACAGCACTCTATACTTTCCTAAGTCATGTTCGCCAAGCGTCTGTTCGACATGTATCAGTAACTGGTTCGTGGAGACTCGATAGGGTTGTACTTATGCTTAGCAACTAATCCAAATCTAAGAAATTATGCATATTAATCTCGAACATAGCCTTAGGCTATACAATGTTCAAATCTTCAATTTTTGTCTTTGTCTTTCTTCTTAAGTTCGTAACCGCAAGACTTGGCAAAATTGACAAATGCCTCATCTGTTACAGACTTCAAAATGTTCTCCATTTGAGTATTGAGCTTAGAAGAATTATTTCCCAGTATAATAGACTTATAAAAATTAGAGTTTCCAACTATAAGATTTCGACATGTTCCATCAGTAATAATTGGTGAAATTATCTTGTCACAAACGTCACCTTTTCTTTCTGATAAATCCCCACTTTCTCTTAGCCATTTTTCCAAGAACTTAAACTTAGCAACAGAGATTGATGCTTGGTTATTGCAGAACATATCACGCGCCTCTCTTATAGATGATGCAATATGAGAAAACCTGACATTATCAAATATTACTTTCTTGTATGTCATTAGGTTTGTAGGATCAATACTGCCAGAGCTTATATCTAACAAAAGTTTACCTGCCAAGCTTATAATATTTTGTGAAGGCTCTGGCATATATTTTGAGCCAAGGAAAATTTCTATAGCCTTATTCCAATAGTAGGTTTCGGCGTTATTATTTCTGTAAAGTTCATCAACTCCTACTTCTGCTAAACTTTCGCAAATTCTTTCACTAAGATATTTTGCTAAGCTCGATTCATCGGTTTTAATGGCAGGGAACGTTGCTATCGAAGGAACAAGTTGGTTAATCTTTAGTTGATCAAATTCTTCTTTTTTAGTATTGCCAAACCATCGATCCAAATCAGAGAATATTTCTTTTTCAGAAACATCTATAGTATTTTTAATTTTCTCATAAATAGAAAGAGATTTTTCAAGATTCATTCGTTGACCATTCTGTTTCTTTATCTTGATCTCAACAACTTTTCTTAATAAAGGAAAGTTATTAGCAGCAGCCAGCGATAATAATTCACCATAGTCTTGGTAATAGTCTGTAATATCGGCGATGCTTTCAGGATTTGCACCTTCAATAGGAACATTATCACCCAAGCCTATCTTCATAGCCTCTAGATCACTTCTACCATGGTCATCATCGAATACATTGTTATTTTGTATAGAGATGTATAAATTGTTGACCTTTGTATAGTCTAATTTGCAAGGTAACAATTGATTTGCTGGTGATGTGTTTCTGTACGCAGCAAACAAAATACCTGCATTTTGATAATTTACGCCATCTGTAGATCCATAAGCATCCTTGATTGCTTCATGTAGTTTATCAAACTTATAATCACCATCCTCTCTAATATAACATAGAGATTTCGCTGTATCAAGTTTTAGTTCTTTTAAATTGGATAAAGTGGTATCCAAGGCATCCGGATTGCATCTTATCTTATAGTCTTTGTAATTGAATTTACCGACCTTTAAAAAATTGATAAATTGTTCTGGTCCTACAGATTTGTCTTTAATCGCAATTTTACATTTAAAATTAAGATCCTCTATATAATTCTTTGCACTACTTATAGCATTGTAATAATCACCACCATCAAAATGTTCAGCATTATAGATTAAGCTGTACCAATCATTCAAAATTCCCTGTCTGTCATTTACGTTTGCTCTTATAATGAGAGTCTTGTACGATTCGTCAAATTCTTGCTTCTTTATTCCTGCCTCTTTTTTCCTTGTCACTAACTTAAGCCATACATCTCTCGGTACAGCAGAATCTAATTGATCAATGATTTTTATGGTAGAATCAATTTTTGTTGCATCAATGGAATCAATTACGTTATTTAAAACGAAGAGAAAATTTTTATTGCCAGCGTATGTGTTGATTTCCCCTTTTCCATCAATACACCCATTAATAAATTCTTCAAGAGGTATTTGTAATGCATCAGAAACATCAACGCCATAATATAAAGCGGAAACAGAATTCTGAAACTTGATGTCCTTTTTAACAAGCCCTCCCAATTTATTCAAGTATGCTGCGTTCAAAATTGCATCAATAGGATCTTTTTCAAAATCATTCTTTCCGATAAGATAAACAGCTATATGAACCAATGGAATATCTTCTACAGACCATTGCTGTCTCAAAGATACCATTTCATTGATGAAAGACATAATGGCTCTGACATTTGGCTTTGGTTCTGACAACCTATATATTCTGTCGACGAAACGTAAGTCTTCCTCTTTTTCACTTTTTCCAAAAGCATCTTGAATATAGGACATGAACACTGTGTCAAAGTCTTTTTTCAATGGAGGAGCTACCCTATAGACCACGGGAAACGTCTTTTGGATGAAATAATCTATGACATGATTCTGTTCACTCTCTTCAAATGCATTGGCAAGATGTTTACGATCGAAAGGAATTATCACCCAAATTCGTTCAAAACCTTGCCCTGCAAAGAATGTATGTATGGTAGACCATAATCTTTTGACCTTTTCAG